>Ga0207646_10000068_pt1 | contig 144115 bp, 119 predicted proteins | sample KBSK5502metaG_FD_184343 | JGI IMG/M metagenome (GOLD analysis project Ga0207646, IMG submission 184343) | Corn, switchgrass and miscanthus rhizosphere microbial communities from Kellogg Biological Station, Michigan, USA - KBS K5-50-2 metaG... | ecosystem: Host-associated > Plants > Roots >...
CGTGATGTCGGGCGGCATGCGGATGTGCGTTCGCCCCTTGCTCGGGAGAGGGGGGGGTGCTAGTGTGTAAGCCCTATGCGGACGTTCGCCGGTCTGGGCGCCAATCGCAACTTGAACCCCAATCTCCCGAATCTGGGGGTCCGGGCGGCGTAGCGTGCAGTGATGGTGAACGCGCGCCCCCGGCACCCAATGGTTCCGGGGGCGCACGTTTTCCTGGGTCTGTCATCTGTTCACCGCTGTGCGTCTGTGCGTCAGTTCTCTATAGACCGTTCACGGTGGGTGGGTGGTGGCGAGGCACATTGGGGTGTAGGTCAACTGGCAGACCGCCCGGCTGTTAACCGGGAAGTTGGAGGTTCGAGTCCTCCCGCCCCAGCTTCGACAAGTTCTTGTGGTTCCGCAGGATCTGAAAATGCGTCCGGCTCCGATTTTGCTTTGGGGACAGTTTGGGGACTTTCCAGCGTTCGGCGGTCTAGCATTGCCACTACGGCCGCCAGTCGCTCATCCCGCCTCTTGAGATACTTCCGGGCCATCGCAACATCGAGATCGCCGATGTAATGAAGCGCGACCGTGACGTCCCCCGTCAGCTCAAGGACATCACCGCACACTCCACGTCGGAAACCATGCATTCCCCGATAGGGTTTGTGTTTCACCCCGGCCCGCTTCTCTGCGAGGACTAGCGCCCGCTCAAGGGACGTCGGGTGGTACACGGCGCTCGGATCGTCCCCCATTGACTGTTTCCGCTTGCGATTCGAATACACGAGCCACGGTCCAACGTAGCCATCCCTTTTGCGCCACCACAGCGCGGTGAGGAGCGCACTATAGGCCTCAAACGTCAAGTCCTGAGCCCACTCCCGGCCGTTCTTGTCCCACCGGGCACGCCACCACAAAACGCCTCTTTCGAAGTCAATGTCGTCCAAGCGCAAATGGAGGATGGCGTTCATACGGGGGCCTAGAGTGGCGGCGATCATCACCGCGACTGAGGGGCGCCATTCACCTACGTTCTGCGGCGAGAAGGCTGCCACGATGCGCGCCGTCTCTTCGGCCTTGAATTCGTCGGGGGAATCATACCGGTCCTCTTTCGCCACCTTGAAGCGATACAGGTGCAGTCGATTCGTGATCAACAATTCGTGCCGCAATCCCCATGCGTACACCATCTTCACGACACCGATGCCCTTCCGGATCTGGCTCAACGCATAGCCTTCATGCTCCAATTGAGCCCGGAATTCAGCCAGGTGGGCAAGCTTCGCATCTTCTGCAATGGACTCCCGGCCAACGAACAGTTCCCATCGAGCCCAATGGTCGACGTAGTTGGTGCGAGTCTTCTGTCGCAGATGCGAGAACTCGGAGTGCGAAAAGCGCTCCCACAGTTGTCGAGTGGTCACGCGCGGTTGGGCGCGACTGGTACCGCGGAGCGTCCGAGCTTCGGCGAACTCTGCTGCCCAGGCTTCAGCTTGAGCTCGACCTTCCGGGGTATTCGGCCACGCCTTCTTGTGCCTCACCTCGTCGGTGAACCATTGGACGCGCGCGTATTTCCCACCGGTTTCGACGTAGACTCGAACCCGGTTGTTCGAAGGACCAAAGACCGCGAGGGTCCGACGACGTCCCATGCTTCCGTTCTTCCTCAGGCCGTACGTTCGCTGAGCGCTTCGCGCCTGCCGGCCTCGCGTGCGGTCTCGATGTCCACCCGTCGCGGAATCACGAGTGCCCTGTACTGACGGTTCCTCCCCGCTCGTTTGGCCAGGCCCGCCGCCTCCCATTCCGGGAAGTATTTACGTAGCCAAGCGATTGACTTGCCGGAGCGCAGGCGGGCTTCAGCTTCAGTCAGCCACTCTCGGAAGTCTTGCGTCACCGTTTCGACTCCGGTGGCGTATCGCTCCAGTTGTTCGGCAGCTGCGGCGTCGCCAAACCGGCGGAGCACGACCGCGTCAGCACGCATTGCGGCCAGCACTTCCTCTAGCGTCGCCATACGCCCTGATCGGCTGCGTCCACCGCGCGCCTTCGTTCCGAGACGCGGCGGGAGCCCGGTATCGGCTTGCTGCTCTGTTCTGTGGGCCTCATCTACAACTCCAGAGTTGTTTGCCCCGCGCATTCTGCGCGGGAGTTCAAACGTAAGAGGGCGGGGACTGCCTGCGCACCCTCCGTTTTCGACCAAAAACCCCACGTTTTGTATCAAACAGGGGCTTTTTTGCACAACGCATCCCCCGTTTTGTTACGAGACAGCGCCAGCATACTGAGCTCATCCGAGCGAGTCGCTACTGTCAGATCGGAGGCCCGTCCCAATCATCCTCGTCCCGAGGATCGTCGTCGTCCAGCTCGGGCTTCGGCGTCCACCCCCTACTCCTCAATCGCTCGACGTCGCGTCGCCGGTACCAGATGTAGCCAGGCGGCTCCAGAAAGTAGGGAATGGGCAGGTAATACGCCTCATTGGCCGAGATCCCGAGGATTTCGGCCGCTTCGTCCGATTCGATGTCCGAGTCGTTGTAGTTGCTCATGGCCTTATCCCTCCAGAAGGAGTTTTGACAAGTGTTCTCTGTCCTCAGGGATAAGTCGAGAGATCGGGCCTCGGACCGCAACTAGAAAAGCAAACTGCGCAACGCCGCGGCGCCTCTCGATGCATGGGCCCCGGCGTTCACGAGAGCTGCTGGGCCCAGGTCGAGCGCGATGGGGAGCGGCGTGGGTCATGGCGGGTGTCTCATGGGTGACCATCGCCCGTCAACGTTGTCTGATGATCTTCATCGCGGCGGCCAGGATGATGAGCAGTGCGATGGGGCCGACCCCGATCAACAGGATCGCTCCCCCAAAGAGCGTGATTACGAGCACGAGCCCTACAATGGCGCACAATAGGTAGAAGGCGATCGCAGCCAGATTTGCCGGTGGGTCAGGTTGGATCCCGCCTTCGCTCATCGGTCGGTCCAGGTAACCTGAGGACTCGGCGTCGAACGCAGGACGCATTGGGTCCGCAGACGCTGTAGGAGGCTGCATGCCAGAGCCGGGGAACCCTCGCACGCTTGCCTGGATTCGCTCGGCTCTTTCGTTAATACAATCGTCGCACAAAGAGACCATGAAGGCCGCCGGATTTCCGCACTGTCCGCACGTGGACATGAGGCACACCCTTGTTCCGCGTCGTTGAAGGTTGGATCAGTTCGTTTCCAAAGTACCGCTACTTCTATGCTGTCGCCACTTCTATGCTACTTCCCTATGGTAGAGGCCCATGGGGTTCCAGAGGCAGCTCGTCCTCCGGCGGGCGATCGGTGAGCGGCTCCGGCAGCTCCGAATCAGGGCGGGGATCCGCTCGCAGGAGGCGTTGGCGAATCGAGCCGGCGTTCACCGGACCTACATCGGGCGGCTCGAGCGAGGCGAGAGCGGGGTGACCGTAGGGATGCTGGCCGCGATCCTGGCGGCTTTGCGAGTAGGTCTGGCCGAGTTCTTTCGGCCTTTCACCGCGCCTGTCAGTCCCAGGACACCCCGGAAGCGCGATCAAAGGGCTCCGGGTGGGGGAGGGTAGGGCTCCGAATCCGCTGGGGGCCTCGTGCAAATCGGCGACGGGGGGGGAGGGCCTTGGTTGTAACGCTCTTTTGGATATGCAGTTACCTCGCAGACGGCAGCGCTCGGATTCAGGGGGGTCAAGGGGGGGGTGCCGCTCGAACGTTCGATGATCTGAGTCCTCGCACTTTGCGAAAACATCGTGCTCAGATCGAGTGGGCGAGACCAGGGTGGACACGCCCGTTCGGGTGTGTCCACCGGGCCGGCCACGTCGAGGTGAGGTGTATAACGGTCTCTTGCGGCGACGACTTTGGCGATCGTCGAGTGGTGCCACCGGGCTCGATGCTTCGTCTGAATGGCATCGGCGTTTAGTCCGGCGGCGATCGACCGATAACTCCTTCCGGCCCGCCAGAGATCTAGGATCCTGCGGACGACCTGCAGCTCGTCGCGGACCGGCTCCATCGGCGCCCGCTTGCCGACGGCGCGGAAGCCCAAGGGCGAGTGAGACGTCGGCAACTGGTTTGCCCTTTTCCAGGCAAGCGCACCGCGGGTGCGCGCGGCGATCAATTCGCGCTCCATCTCTGCCAGCCCGCCGAACAGCGTGAGGACGAACCGACCATGCGGCGTTCCAGTGTCCAGGCTCTGGTTCACCGAGTGCAACTCGATGCCGCGAGCCAGGAAGAGATCCTCGATCAAGCTGAGCAGGTGACGCGTCCGGCGGGTTAAGCGGTCGAGCTGCCAAACGATCACGTGGCCGACCTGGTCGCGCGCACACAGATCCAGGAGCTGGCGCAGGCCGGGACGATCAAGCTCCTTGCCCGAAATTCCCTCGTCGGCGTAGACGGCGCTGAGCTGCAGGCCCTTGGCTACCGCATAAGCCGCGATCCGCGCTCGTTGGGCATCGATGCTAACGCCGTCGCGCACCTGCTCTTCGCGGGAAACGCGCACGTAGCCGATGGCGGACCTCTCGAGGATGGGAGCTGGCAGTGACTTCGGCGGGGGAGCGAAGCCCAGGCTGCGGTCGGATTTCATCTCGGTCGCCAGCCCCCGAAAGTGCCACGGCTCCGAGCGCCGTCCATCTCGAAACGCCGGCACCCGATATGGTCCGTCGGCGCGGTCCATCTCCCGCGCGCGGCGGATAGCGACGTCGTGAGTGAGCGCGCGGAGAAGTCGGGGGGAAATCGCGGGGGGACTCCCAACAGCCCCCAGTTGGGAATGCTATTGGCCACGGCACACATCGCCGCGCGACAGTCGTCGCGGTTGGTCAACACGAGCATCGGTCAGGTCTCCTTCAGATCGTGATAGGTGTCGACGGCCTTCGCGGTCAATGCCTGTCCATAGTACGGCCGGACTTGGAGCAATCCGCGCGTCATCAACCGCGGCCGAATCGCCTCCCGATACTCGCCCTTGTCGACTCCTGCAAGCGTGCACGTATTCTGTTCCGACGCCGCATAACATTCGAACACGTTCTCGCCGTCCACGCGCCGATACTTGGGCTGACCCAACAACGCCTGAATCACTCGCCGATCCAACCAGCGTAACCCCAGCGCATCCATCTTCTGCAACGTGAACACGCGGTCCACGTCAGCATCTTCGACGGCACGCGCACCGCGGCCGCGGGCCGACGTCACCGCCATGCGATACACTTCCAAAGCTTCCCACGGCGCGCCACTGAACTTCGTGCGGTCTACGATGCGCCAGGCCACATCCGTCGCGATCGGAAACGGACGGCGCTGGACGTACCCAACCAACTGTTCGGGCGTGGCCGGCTCGAACACATGCTTGATCCAGCGACGCTTGAGCGCCCGATGCAGCGCGCCGTAGTCGGTGGTCGCGCCCAGTAACGTCACCGGGGGCAGCTGCATCGGGTGAGGATCGCCGCGGAACTGATAGCGGCCTTCCTCAAGGACGAGGTACAACTTGCGGGTGTGGACCCCCAACAAGTCGTGAATCTCGTCCACAAACACGACGCTACCGGGGGTCTCCATCACGCGCCGCATGACTCCGCCTCAAGAGTGTCTGAGGGCCGAGACGTTGGGCAGGTGTCGAGTTTGAAGGAGCGGCGCCGTGCGCGCGAGCCTGCCTGAAGGCCACCGTGGGGTCGACTATCAGCGCTAAGCTGTCTGACGGGAGGTAATTGTCTCAGTCCGTGCCCGAGGCGCTCGGACTAGCTTGCGCGCTTGTGCGATGTCGTGGGTCAGGCTGAGCACGTCTGAGCCTACGTCCTTGGTGAGGTAGTAAGCCGCGCCCCTTGAGGGGTCGTACCGAGTGACATCGACTCGTCCGCATCGCCAGGCCTTCCCGACAGCGCCAGGGTCTAGGTGATCAGTATGGACCAACAGTACGTGCAGATGCAGGAGACCCGCCGCCCCGCGTTCGAGAACTACGAACCACCCGACCCCTTTCTTAGCGCGCTGCTCGATGCGTCGAATCCAGCGCCTGAATTGCAACAGGGCTGCTGCCTCGCTTGTCGGGTGGGCAAAGGTTAGGGTTACGAAAAGGTGCCAGACGAAGTCTCGGCCGACCCAGACACCCCAGCCGTGGCGCGTCTCGAGGAGTTGGCGCTGACGCGCCGCTTCGTCCTTGCTCAAGAAGATGGAGATATGCCAGTCGCGCTGGTATGGATCTGTGATCATTTGAACGTGTCCTCCGCAAAGCGGGTGATGGGGTACAAGGGTTTATGGGCGCACTTCGTGTATAAAGGCCGTAGCGGAGTCGCTTGGGGCCTTCCTTGAAGCGTTGGGCAACGGGGAAACCAGGGTGGTGAGTCGCCGACCAGCGCGTGGGGTCACCAGGACTAGACCTAGCTTGTTATGCCCGTCGGTTATTCAGGCGGCCGTCGCGAGTGCAACGGTCTCCCTGTAACTAGTCGAATTGGCGAGTCGCGAAACGCAGAATCCCACCCGAGCCAATCAGCTCTCGGACATCCTCAATAAGTCGGCGGGGAGTACTGGAAATCGCAGTTAGCCACTAGAGCGCTACCCAGCATCACAGGAGCAACAAACCAGTGGTAACTTCTGTCCTGCCCCCGTTCTTCACACCTGGGGTTGCGCCTCACTCCACCGATCTACTGCGCCAAACCCGCGTCCCTCGTCTCGATCAAGGGCGTGCAACTACCAGCACGCGGCGCTGGCGCTGCTCTGATGGTGATCGAGAACGATTGCGAGCTGCCCAAGGGCAGCGAATACCGCTTCCAGGTCCAACAGGTCGTCCGGGGACGGGTGATCGGCGGCAGCACGTACGTGATCCGAATCGCCGGGCACAAGGAACCCGAACCAATCGAGAACTTCTTAGAGCGCTCCTAGTGGTGCCCTAATTCAGTAAAAGGCCCCTGGTCCAGGAGGTGGCTTGTCGATCCGATCGGCGATGCCTTCGTTCCGCACGTTGTAGAGGGCATCGCGAATCGCGGCGTCCGGCGCGGGGCCCGGACTTGTGCTGGCGCGGCTTCGGGGGATGCTTGACGGCTCGAGGCCTCTGAGCCATTGTTGCGTCGCTCCGACACCGAGCCTCTGATTCGTTCGCCTTGAAACGGCCGTGTTGCGCCGCCGCCTCACATCGCGTGAGAAGGAAGGACGCGACGTCACAATTGCCTGACTCCCTCCGCACGCAGCGCCGTTCCCGGTTGTGTCGGCCTGGCGCGTATGTCGCGGACACGCGCCAGGTACCCCGGGGCCGGTTGTCGCCGCGTCCGCGGCGGTTCCGAGCGGGACTCCTCGGGACGCTCGTGACCGTCGCTCAGGTCGGCGTGTCGGCTACCCCACTGGTTTGGACCGATGGTCCACGTTGCCGTCGCGGCTAGCGTCGTGGCGTGCTCCGCCGCCATGATCAAGACGGTCGCGCTGGCGAAACGCCTCGCACCGCTCCCTCGGCCGATCGTCCTCGTGGGCGAGTCTGGCGTGGGCAAACGGCTGCTTGCCCGATTCATTCACTCCCACAGCGGGCGCGCCGGGGCCTTCGTCGCGGTCGGCGGTAGTGAAGTACTGCAGGCCACGCCCCCGCTGGCGGGCGACGGGCCGGACACGCTCACCGGCAGCCACGTCCGGTCGCGGGGACCGTTCGAGCGGGCCCAGAACGGGACGCTGTTCCTCGACGCGCTGCCCCTGTGGCCCCTCGCGGCGCAGAGCGCGGTCCTGCAGGCCGTGGGCGAGGGACTGATCCCGCGGCGCGGCACCGAGCGCGACCTCCCCTTGAGCTGCCGCTTGATCGTTGCGTCGCAGCAGCCGCTGGACGAACTCGTCGCCGACGGGCGCCTGCTGCCGGCACTCCGCTGGTGCATCGGGGAGTTCGTGATCACCGTGCCCCCGCTCCGAGGGCGATTCGGCGACATCGCCGCCCTCGCGTATCATTTCCTGGATCGAGCACGGGAGGAATTCGGGGGTCCGGGACCGACGGTGGTAGAGCCCGAGGCGTTGGCCCGGCTGGTGACCTATCGCTGGCCGGGGAACGCCCGACAGCTCCGCGGCGTGGTCGAGTGGAGCTGGATACAGGCCGCCGCCTCGGTGGCCGACCGGATTGGGCTCGAGCACCTGCCGCCGTACGTCGCGGTGGACGACCCGGGGCGCGTCGCCGTCGACCTCGACGGGCGTCGGGAGTTGAGTCGCTGGGCGTTCGAGCGGGCGCGCGGGAGCCGGAACCGCGCAGCGGCGCTGCTCGGCGTCCATCCCAACACGATCGACAATCATCGTCGCGCAGCCGCGCCGTAGGCACACGCGGCAGGGCTCGCTTGTGATGCACAATAAGCCGAATCTCTGAGCGGCGTTTCCGCTCCAGACTCGCCTCGCCACGCCAGGGTTCGCGCTCCCCGCGTTTGTGACGGCACCACATGCGTGACGCCCAGGGCGGTGACGTAACGCGGAGTCCCGCCGCCACTTCCCTCGAGGCGTGCGATTCGCGGGCGCGCCTGGCACGGCGGATGCCTGACACGCGCGTGATTCCCTCGGGACGCCGTCCGTGGATCCGCCGGTGCTGCTGCCGAAGCTTCCGATCGCCGAGACCTTCGAGGCCGACTACCTCGAGCAGTGGCAGATCCTTCCCCTCGAAATCGCTGAAGACCGGCTCCGGGTGGCCGTGGCAGGCGAGCCCGCCGTAGAAGTGCTCGAAGACCTCGAGGTGTCCTTCGGCTTGGCACTCGAGCTCGTGCCGGTGCCGTCTGACGAGCTCCTCGCCGCCATTCGCCGCACATTCGCTGCCTCCGAGTCGATGGTCGAGCTGGTGAAGGACTTGGACGCCCAGGTCGATGGTGAGGGAGACGCGGCGCAGGACACGTTCGCCGACGCGCGCGACCTGGCGAACCAGGCCCCCGTGATCCGGTTCGTGAATCTCTTGATCCGGGAAGCCTACGAGGCCCGCGCCTCAGACATCCACTTGGAGGCGACACGCGCGGGGCTCCTCGTCCGTTTCCGCATCGATGGCGTCCTCACGGACGTCCCGAGTCCACCGCGCGGCCTGCAGGCAGCGGTGATCTCCCGGGTCAAGCTGCTCGCCGAGCTGGATATCGCCGAGCGGCGCGCGCCGCAGGATGGACGGATCCGCGTGCGGCTCGAGGCCCGGGAGCTCGACCTCCGGGTCTCGACGGTGCCCACGCTGTACGGCGAGTCGGTGGTGCTCCGGCTGCTCGACCGGGGCGGCCGGCCGGTGGGGCTCGACGAGCTCGGGATGGCGCCCGAGACGCTCGAGACCTTCCGGCGGCTCGCCGAGCGGCCCCATGGGATCGTGCTCGCGACAGGCCCGACCGGCAGCGGGAAGACGACCACCCTGTATGCGGCGCTCGGCCTCCGGCAGCGCAGCGCCGAGAAGATCATCACGGTCGAGGACCCGGTCGAGTACCATCTCGAGGGTGTCACACAGGTGCCGGTGAACGTGAAGGCGGGGATGACGTTCGCGGGAGCGTTGCGGAGCCTGCTCCGGCAGGATCCGGACGTGCTGATGGTGGGCGAGATGCGCGACGGTGAGACCGCCGCGATTGCGGTCCAAGCAGCGCTCACCGGGCACTTGGTCTTCTCGAGCCTGCATACCAACGATGCCGCGAGCGCGCTTACGCGGCTCGTCGACTTGAAGGTCGAGCCGTACTTGATCGCCGCGACCCTCGAGGGGGTGCTCGCGCAGCGTCTGGTGCGGAAGATCTGCCCCGACTGTCGCGAGCGGTACGCACCTGATCGAGAAGTGGTGGCCCTGCTCGCCCAGCAGCCGGTGGGCCGGGTCTCACTGGAGCGCGGGCGAGGCTGCGCGGCGTGTCGCCACACGGGCTACCGTGGGCGCACCGGAATCTTTGAGCTGCTCGTCGTGACCGAGGAGATCAAGCAGCAGCTCGTGAAGACCCCCAACGCGGGCACGCTGCGATACCTGGCCGAGGCTGGGGGGATGCTGACCCTACGGCGCGACGGGTGGCGCAAGGTCCAGGCCGGTCTCACGACAGTCGAGGAGATGCTGCGTGTCACGGACCGGTGATCGGCGAGCGGGCTTCACGCTCATCGAGCTCTTGGTGGTCATCACGGTGATCGCGATCCTCGCTGGGCTCGTCGCTCCGATGGTGTTCAGCCATGTCGGCGACGCGAAGACCTCGGCGGCCCGTGCCCAGATCGAGCTGTTCGGCCTCGCGCTCGAAGCGTACCGCCTCGACAACGACTACTACCCGTCGACGTCTCAAGGGCTCGAGGCGCTGCGAGCCAAGCCGGTCGGGGATCCTGAAGCCCGGAACTGGCGCGGGCCCTATCTCAAGAGGACCGTCCCGCTCGATCCCTGGGGGCGACCCTACGTCTACAAGAGTCCCGGCGACGTGAATCCCCAAGGCTACGACCTGCTCACCTACGCGCGGGACGGCCAGCCGGGAGGATCGAACGAAGACGCCGACATCACGTCGTGGGAGAGCGCACGCCGATGAGCGCCTTTCGGTACCGGGCTGCCCGCGCTGACGGTGGCATCATCGAGGGGATCGTCGACGCCGGATCGACAGGTCAGGCAAGCGGGGTGATCGTCGATCGGGGCCTGTTCCCGCTCGCCGTAATGCCCGCAGATACACGTGAGGCCATTCGCCGACCGGCTAGCCGACGCGATCTGGCCATCGTCTTTCAGAGCATCGCGGCACTGGTTTCGGCGGGCGTGCCGCTCGAGCGGGCGGTGGCCTCGAGCGAGGTGCTTGCCCGGGGAGCCCTGCGTGAGATCCTCGAGGAGACCCGCACTCGGCTGCATGAGGGCGAAACCTTCGCCCAGGCCCTCGCTGCTGCACGGGGCGTTGTGCCCGGCATCGTGCTGGGGATGCTGCGCGCCGGGGAGCGGGGCAGCCAGCTGCCGCTCTCGCTCGACCAGGTGGCGAAGCATCTCGAGCAGGAAGCCGAGCTCGCCGCGAGGGTACGTCAGGCGCTCGCGTATCCACTGCTCCTCGGCGTGGTCGGCGTCGTCTCGGTCCTCGTGATCGGGACTGTGATCGTGCCGCGGTTTGCCGAGCTGCTCGGCGACGTGGGGCAGGACGTGCCGCCGGCGACGCGCATCCTCCTCGTGGGCTCGAGCCTGCTCTCCCACTATTGGTTCGTGCTCATCCCCGTGGTGGCAGGGGTGATCGCTTTGGGAGTCGAGATGGCACGGCGCCCGGTGAGTCGCCGGCGCATCGAAGAAGCGCTGCTCGCCGCTCCGCTCGTGGGACCCGTACGCCTCGGGCTCGCTACGTCCCGGATTGCCCGCGCGCTCGGGGGGATGCTGGCGGCCGGGATGCCGCTCTTGGCGTCGCTGGACGCAGCAGCCGAAGCCGCAGGCGACGGGGCGGTAGCCGCGCGACTGATGCGCACTCGCGATCGCGTAGCGGCAGGTGCAACGCTCACGGCATCGCTCGAGCGGGAAGCCGCGCTCGGGCCCAGCGCGCTGCAGTTGGTGCAGGTGGGCGAATCGAGCGGCCGGCTGGCCGACATGGCCCGGCGGGCGGGGGACGTCGCAGCGCAGGAAGCGGAGCGGGGGCTCAAAACGCTCGTCACGCTCGTGGAGCCGGCGTTGATCGTTGCCTTCGGGGGACTCGTGGCGCTCGTGGCGGCAGCGCTGCTGCAGGCCGTGTACTCGATCCGGCCATGATGAAACCGTGCGCGGTGCGCGATGCGCCGTTGCTTCCCTGCGGGTTCACCCTCGTCGAGGTGATCGTCGTTGTCGCCATTCTCGGGCTAATCGCCTCCATGAGTGGTCTGGCATTTGTGAGCCTCCGATCGCCGCGCGCGTCCGAACGGGTTCGCGATCTCTGGCGCGCGCGAGCCGCGGCCATCCAAACGGGTCGCCCAGTGATCGCCGGGGATAGCCGCGTACCGCGCACTGCGCACGTCCTTTTCCTCCCAGACGGTCGCGCCATCGGCTCCGGCGCCGACCCCCTCATCGGAGCCCCCATTGATTCCGCGCGCTGAACGGGGCGTCGCGCTCCTCGAGACACTCGTGGCCCTCGCGATCGTTTCGGGCGCCGGGCTCGCGCTGCTCGGTCTCGTGACCGGCGGGCTCCGCGCTGAGTGGGATGCGCGCGAGCGCGAGCGCGTGCTCACGGTGGAGGAACGTGTGCTTGCGGCCCTCACGCTGCTTAAGCGCGACGACCTGGACCGCCGGCTGGGCCGCCATCCCATCGGGGAGCTCGTCGTCGATATCCAGCGGCCCGAGCGGACGCTGTATCGCATCGCGCTATCACAAGAGCAGTCGCCGCAAGTGGAGGATCTGGTGACGGTCGTGTACAGAAGAGAGGTGAGAAATGCTCCGTGAGGTCCGTGGGCTGAAGCAACGGGGCTTCACCCTCATCGAGCTGATCGTCGCCCTCACGATCGGCGCCGTTGTCGTCCTGCTCGCGCACCAGCTCTTCGCCGCCGTCGCGGACCGCGGTAAGTCCCTCATCGCCGCCCGGACCGCGCTCGATCACACCGCAAACGCCCGTCGCTGGCTCGACGCGGCGTTTCTGTCGCTTGACGTGGGGACGGACGGTGCGAGCGGCTTCGAGGGACGGGCCGATCACGTGCTGTTCACAACGTGGCTACTGACGCCGGACGGCTGGTTCGAGCGGCGGATCGTGTCGCTCGCGCGCCAGGACGAGCGGCTCGTCGCGACCGTGACGCCGGGGCAGACTGTTGCCTTGAACGACAGCGTCACCGACGTCGCGTTCGAATACCTGCTCGAGGCGGGCGAGGAATCGCGCTGGGTACGCGAATGGGTGAGTCCGGTCAGTGCTCCGGTTGCGGTGAGGATCCGGATTGCGAATGCGGGAAATGGGAAGCGGGAAACGGGAAACGTAGTTGACACTCTCCTCTTTCTCATCAAGGAGCGGGGATGATCCGTGGGCTGAAGCCCCGACTCGGCGGTGGTGCGTCCTTAAGGACGCCCTCTCAGGCCGAGCCCGCCCTTCAGGGCGGGGACACATCGGAGGGCTTTGCTCTCCTCGCGGTCCTCTGGACGCTCACGGCTGTCACCGTTCTCACCGGTGCCGTGATGACAGTCGCGAGATTGGGCGGCGCCACGACGCGCAATCGCGTGCTCCTCGCCCGTGCGGGATGGGCGCGCGAGGCGTGCGTCGAAATCCTCCAGGCGCGCTACGCCCAAGATGTCTCCGTCCGCCGGCTCGACTCTGTGGACCTGGGGCGCGGGACGTGGTGCGCGGCGTCGCTCGAAGATCCCGCGGTCAAGGTGAACCTGAACCTCGCGGACAGGCCGGCGTTGGTGACGGTGCTGCAAGCAGTGGTCCGCCGGTCTGCGCTCGTGGACTCTCTGGTCGATGCCTTGCTCGATTGGCGCGATCCGGACCGCGAACCCCGACCGTTCGGCGATGAGCCCAAAACCGCTCGCAACGGCCCGCTCGCCGACGTGTGGGAGCTAGCCTATGTGCGCGGGTTCACCGACTCGCTCGTGGCGAGACTCGTTCCCTTTCTCACGACGCGCGGGACGGGCGCGATCAACGTGAACGCCGCTCCGCCGGAGGTCCTTGCGACGCTGGCGGGCATGACGGAGGAGACGGTGCGCAGGCTGATCATGCGCCGCGGTGAGGTGCCGATCCCCAACGCGGACGTACTCGCGGAACTCGTCTCTCCTAGCGCCCGGCGGGTGCTGCTCGCCAGCTATCCCGAGTTCGTCCGCTCGGCGGTGTTCACGACGCCGCAACTTGTCGGCACGGTGATCGGTGGGGTGCGCGGCACGCCCATCACGGCGCGGGTCACGCTCACGATGGTGCCGGTGGCGGGGCGCCTGGCAGTGATCCGGAGGGAGACGGCGTGAGGGGCGCACTCCTCCGTCTCCGCATCGGCCGCTCGACCCTGCGCGCCGAGGCCGTCGAGCGTGGGTCGGTCACGTGGGCGGGCGAAGCGTCTTACAGCGACGTAGGAGGGTTGGCCGAGGCGATCGCCCTGCTCGCGACAGAGCCACCGCGGGCGTGTCGTCGTGTCATGGTGGCGCTTGAGCGCCCGCCGGTGCAGCTCCGCGCCCTGAGCCATATGCCCCCCGTGAAACCACGGTACCTGGCCGCGCTCGTCGCGCAACAAGCCGGACGATTCTTCCGCAAGAACGGCCAACCCCTGGTCACCGATGCGGCCTGGGTTGGCACGGGCGAGGCGCGTAGGGCGCGCGCCGCGGCGGTGGAGGAGTCCTTGGTCGAAGCCGTCGCCGCTGGCGCCCGCGCGGCCGGGCTATGGCTCGAGACGATCACGCCTGCCGACGAGGCGGCGCCGCTCACCCTGCTCCCGCGTGCCGAGCGAGACAACCGCGAGCGCGCGGCGCGCAGCCGTACCCGGCGGCTTGCGGTAGCGACGTGCAGCGTGTGGCTGGCGGCGGGTGCCGTGTTCGTTGCGCGGCTCGCGTGGGAGCGGCGCGCGGTGGAGCGTGAGCTGAAGGCGCTCGAGAAGCCGCTCGTAGCCGTGCTCGACGCGCGGCGCGCGCTGCGGGACGCGGAAGCGACGCTCAATGCTGTCACCGCTGCCGAGCGGGACCGGGGGCAGAGCCTGGGCGTGCTCGCCGCTGTCACTGGGGCGCTCCCCGATTCGAGCGCGCTGACGAGTCTGGCCTGGACCGCAGACGGGAGCGGCGTGCTCGTCGGGGCGGCCCGGCACGCGACCGATGTCGTGGCACGCCTCGACCGGCTCAACATGCTGGCGGGCGTTCGCCTCGGCGGTCTGGTGGTGCGGGAGCCGATCGGCGGCAGGGAGTGGGAGCGGTTCACGATCCTCTTCGGAGGGGACGGAGGACGGGGGAGGAGGGACGGGTCGTGACCGGGAGAGACCGGCGCGCGCTGATGCTCGGTGGGAGTGCCGTGCTGACGGCACTGCTGCTGCTCCGGGTGCTGCCGTGGACAGTGCGCACCGCGCTCGCGGCCGAGGCGGGGTTGCGGGAGCGCGCGGCGCTGTTGGCGCGCGCCCGGGCTGATCTCGCGGATGCGGCGGTCCTGCGAGACTCGGCGGTCGAGCTTGGCCAGGCGCTCGTAGGCCTCGCACCCAAGATCCTGAGCGGCAACACCGTCGCCGAGGCCGTCTCGGACTTGTCCGGAAGGATCAACCTCGTCGTGTCGGGGCATCAGGCCAAGCTCGAGCGGATGGAGCCGGTCGCAGACTCGGGCGTCGCCGGCCGGTTGCGCCGCGCCACGCTGCGCGCGGCGTTCGAGTGCGACGTGCGTGGGCTCGCCGGCGTGTTGCAAGCTCTTGAGTTCGGGAAGACCGCCCTCTCGGTGCGCGAGCTGCGGGTCACGGCAATCGACGCGGGTGCACTCGACAAGAAACCAGAGGTGCTACGGGTGGAGATGACGGTGACCGCATGGTTCCTGGCAAGCGGAGACGGGGGACCGGGGAAGGTGGAAGCGGCGCAATGACCGCCGGACACATAAACACGACCCTGATCGTCGCAGCCGCACTCGGCCTAGCGCTTGGTGTTCGGCTCGTCGCCGCGCCTCTCGTGCAGGTCACCGTGCCCCCGAGAGTCGACATTCCACCAACGACCGCACCGGCCCCGCCTGCGGGGCATCCGGACTCGCTCGTAACGGCGCTCGTGGCGCGCGATCCATTCAGGGTGACGCGCCGGCCCAGCGACGTCGTCTACGATCCCGTGCGGCTGGCGCAACCGGTGACGCCGCCGCTCCCCAAGCCCACGCTCGCCCTTGTCGGCATCGTGTGGGACAGTGGACGCGATGCCACCGCGCTCGTCGAGGGCCTCCCCGGCGTCGATGGCCCTCGTCCGGTGCGACAGGGTGAGACAGTCGCGGGGCTGCGAGTGAAGACGATCAACTCCGATCGCGTGGTGATCACGGGGCTCGACACGACGTGGACGTTGACCGTGAGGGAGCCATGGCGGTGAAGGAGGCAGTGGGCGGTAGAGGACGGCAGAGGGCGACACAGGTTGCCGCCGTGTATGCGCTCCTTCTCGCTGGGCCGGTCGGTGTAGCTGCCCAGGATACCGCGGCAGTTCGGGCGGCGAACGACAGCATCTCGGTCCGGTTCATCGACGCCGATATCCGGGGCGTGATTCAGACGCTCAGCCGCTACCTGCCCAAGCCGGTCTTGGTGGGCAACATCCAGGCAGTAAAGGTGTCGCTCGAGACTCCCACGCCCGTGGTACGGGCTGGCGTGCGCGAGCTGCTCAAGGGGCTCGTCGAGTCGCAGGGCCTCGAGTTCACGGAGGACTCCGCGTTCTTCCGCATATCGACGGCCGCCTCCCGCCCGCTCCCGGTCGCTGGTCTCGCCGGCGCGAGTGGTCAAGGGGGGGGCGCCGTCCAACTCTTCGTCATCCGTCTCAGGCACGCACGCGCGGCGGACGTGGCGGCGACCGTCAACCTGCTCTTCGGCACGGGCGGAGAGTTCTCGGGGAAGCCCGGACTGTCGACGCCGACCCTGTCGGACGAATTGCGTCGCAACGTCGTGCCGCCGGTAGGGGCTGCACCCGCAGCCGCACCCGGCCAAGCCTCCACACCGGCTGTGAAGTCCGCGGCGCTCTCCGGTCCGGTCACGATCGTCCCCGACGAGCTCACGAACTCTTTGCTAATCCGCGCGTCTCAGTTCGACTACGACGTCCTGAAGCAGGGAGTTGAGCAGCTCGATATCCGGCCGCTCCAGGTGCTGATCGAGGTGATGATAGTCGAGGCCCGGCGCGACCGGAGCTTCTCCTTTGGCGCGGACCTCTTGGTTCCGCCCCAACGGGTCGACCACGGCAAGGGCACGGTGGACGCTAGCAGCGTCGGGGGCGGGCTGGGCGATCTGGTTATCCACCTAATGAACTTGGGACACGCAGAGATCGATGCGACGCTGCGAGCGGCCGCCACAAAGGGTGATGTGCAGATCATATCGCGTCCGGTGCTGCTTGCCTCCAACAACACGGAGGCGCGTCTTCTGGTCGGTTCACAGGTGCCTTTCGTGCAAGTGAGTCGCTCCCTCCCGACCGACACACCGACGCGCGACAGGCACCTGTGGTATCGTGACGTCGGGACCAAACTGACCATTCGCCCGACGATCAATCAGGACGGTTACGTGTCGCTCCTGATCCAGCAGGAGGTGAACCAGGTGACCACCGAGGTGCTGTTCGACGCGCCGGTGATTTCCACACGCGAGGCCGCGACCCAGGTGCTCGTGCGGGATGGCCAGACGATTGTACTCGGTGGCCTGCGGGACCGCCAGCGGAACGCCAACCAGACCGGGATCCCCCTGCTGTCTCATATCCCCATCCTCGGCGGCTTGTTCGGGAGCGCTGATCGGAGCAGCTCTGAGACGGAGCTGTACCTGTTCCTCACCCCGCGCATTCTCAAGACGGATGCCGATGCGGATAGCGTGACGGCGCCCAGACTTCCCCAGGGGGTTGAACGGTGATCGTTGGCGTGTCGCCTGCGATTCGACGCGCGCTTGCCCTTGCGGAACGATACGCACGCACGCGCCTATCGATTCTGATCGTTGGGGCCACGGGAACGGGGAAGGAGCTCTTCGCTCAGCACATACACGAGCGGAGCGGTAGGCCGGGACCGTTAGTGGACGTGAATTGTGCTGCTCTTCCGCGTGACATGGTGGAGAGCCTCCTCTTTGGACATCGGCGAGGGGCATTCACGGGCGCGGTGGACTCGACCGTTGGCCATATCGAGCGTTCCGACGGTGGGACACTCTTTCTCGATGAGTTGGCAAGTCTCCCACCCGAGGCACAAGGCAAACTCCTACGAGTGCTCGAGCAGGGTGAGGTGCAGCCGCTCGGGGCGGCGTCGAAAAAGCGACTCGACTTGCGTGTGGTAAGCAGCGCGCAGAACGACATTGGTTTGTTGTTACGCAATGGCCGATTCCGGCAGGACCTCTTTCAACGTGTGACCGGTGTCGTCATCGAGTTGCCGCCGCTCATGGCGCGACCTGAAGACGTCGTGCCCCTGGCCAAACATTTTGCTGGGTTGGTCGGAAAGAACCTTGAGCAACGTGCTGAGGAGGTACTCCTCTCTTACAAGTGGCCAGGCAATGTACGGGAACTGCGGCACGTGGTTGAGCGTGCCGGTGAGCTCGTCACGAACTGCACGATAACCTTCGAAGCCGTGGCCGAAGGCATCGATCTTGGTGCCCCTGGAGTTTGGGGCGGCACCGAGGTCGCCGAATGGCGCAAGGCCGCGGCCGAGCGGGCAGACCTGATGTCGCTGTGTGAAGCAGAGGACGGAAATGCGTCTCGTATCGCGCAAACGCTCGGCATCCACCGAGCAACCCTATTTCGTCGTCTGAAGCGCGCCGGCATCTCCCTCCGAGTGTTACAGGAATCGTCATAGTCTCAGAGTCGCAAGAAAGTCGCGCGACTGTCCTGAGACGACGCGACTTTATCCGAACGGGTAAGCCGATAACTCATTACGGCACAACGCTCCGCTGTGCAGGCCGCCGGGCACGCCCGATGCCTCAACGCGACCCGACTTCAATCGGGGGTGTGCCGTGAACCTGCGTCAGTCATCGTCGCTCGGCGCCGCATCCATGCTTATCAGCTTGGTTGCGGTCTTTGCACACGGGGGTCTGCCCTCCCGGCCCGGCGTCGCGCTCGGAGGGACACCCGGGGCACCTCTGGTGGATGTGACGCCATACAATTACGCGAAGCAGGACTACAGGCTGTGCGCGGTGAATTGCTTCATGATGGTCTATCGCCAGAGCACGGTCCCCTACTTCTCGTTCGACGCCCCGCGAAGTGTGACCCTCGCCTATAACAGCGACCGCGCGTTCCCCTGGCCGTTCCTGCTCGTCAACGTGAGTCCCGACTTGAGCTACGGCCAAACGCCGACCGAATACCGCTTACAGGTGAAGGTCAACGGGGCGTTCGTCACCTTCGTCAACAACGGCGAGCAAACGCTGCGGTTCACCTATCCGGGTTCCGCCACGGCGCGCATCGGCGGCCAGATCGACGCCTCAAGCTATGCGACCGGCGTCTACCCGATGGACATCTTGGTGTCGGCCGTGTACTCCGGCGGCGCCGTGATCACCAACGACGTCGTCACGAAGTTCGTGGTGGTGAACGAGACCAATGCGCCGATCGCCGGGGGCTGGACCCTCGCCGGGATCCAGCACCTCTACCTCCAGTCCGACAGTGCGGCGCTCGTCACCGAAGGAGATGGTAACGCTGTCTACTTCACGCACTCCCCGGGCACGTACGCGTCGCCGGGTGGCGAGTTCTCGAAACTAATCCTCAGCAACTTGAGCGGCACGAACGGCTGGGCACGGGTCTACCCCGACTCGACGAAGGCCGTCTTCGACAACACCGGCAAGATGGTCCAGCTGCGCGACCGCTTTAACAACATCACGGCCGTCGCCTACGATGCCAGCGGTCGGGTGGCAAAGATTACCGATCCGGCCGGGCTCGCCGACACCTTGATCTATGGGGCCAACGGCCTCTCCAGCATCAAGGATCCGGGGGGGCGGATCACTACCGTCACGGTCGACGCGAGCCGCAAGCTCACCGCGATCACCGACCCCGACAACGTGAGCACCACGTTCACCTTCGACTCGTTTCTGGAGATGACGTCGCTCGTTGACCGTCGGGGGGACACGACGACCTACGGCTACAACTTCTCCGGCGCGCTCTCGTTCCTGACCTTCCCGCCGGTGCCCATTTTCAGCCCAACGCCGCCCTCGCCGGTCACAATCAAGCCGACCGAGAGCCATTATCCGTGGCAAGAAGTGGGGGTGCCTTACAGCCCGACGGCGACGACGCCGGCCACAGCACCCCTCGCGGACACCGTGCGGGCGCGCATCCTCGACTCGCGGGGCTACGAGACCAGCCTGCACGTGGACCGGTTAGGGGCGATCACCCAGAGTACGGATCCGCTGGGACGCGTCACGACCTTCACCCGGGACACAAATTCCCTTGTCGTGCGGGACAGCTTCCCCTCGGGGGGCAAGGATAGCATCGCGTACAATGCGAGCGGGCTCCCGACCTTCGAGCAACCCGCAGGGCTCTCGGCGATCAACCTGCACTACGCCGCCTTCGGCCGAGTGGACAGCAGTTATGGCACCGGGCGTCAGACGGTGAAGCACTTCATCGGAACGGGCGGCCGCGTCGATTCCATCTCCATCGGGGGCGAGACCACGAGCAAGTACACCTACGACGCCCAGGGGCGTGTCCTCACCGCCATTGACCCGCAGGGCCACCTCCTGGGCAAGCGGACCTATTCCAGCACCAATGGCAATCTGATCACGGATTCGGTGCCAGGCGGCCGTGTCACCACTCGCCTCTATGATGCCTACGGGCACGATACGGCTGTCCAACAGCCGCAAACACCCCTGCGTCGGACCCACTACGACCTCGTCAATCGGCCGACGCAGGTCTTCGATGGGGTCAACGCGAACCCGACCACGATCGCCTATGACTCCCAGTTTGTGCGGAGCGTGACCGATCCCAAGAATCAGGTCTACAGCTTCACCTTCAACGCGCTAGGCTGGATGACGAAACGGACCGACCCCGCCGGGCGGGCCGAGGTGTACCTGTACGACCGCGTCGGAGACTTGAAGCGGTGGGTCAATCGGCGGGGCGACTCCCTCGCGTACAGCTACGACGGGGTGCGGCGACGCATCGAGAAGACGGGCACCAATACCACGCACGAAACGTGGAGCTTCTCCACGGACGGCCGCGTGGTCACCACGACCAGCCCGGTGGACACGGAAACGGTCTACTTCAACGTCTTTGGGCAGCCGGATTCAGTGAAGACGGTCATGGCGGGCCAGACGTACTGGCGGCGCTATCGCTACACCTCGGCCGGCTTGCTCGACAGCGTGGACGTCACCGGCGGGGGAATCGCGTTCAGGGCGCGGAAGTACGTTTACAACACGGACCTCGGCACGCTCACGGCGATCCGGCTAGCTGGCGCGAGCTCCGGCCTGGTGACGAACAACGACTTGCAGGATACGTCCCTCACCTTCCCCGGCAGCGACCGGGTGAGTCGCCAATATTTCCCGCTGCACAGCCCCACGCAGCTCAGCACCGGTGCAGCCTACAACCTCACCATCGCGCGCTCGGTGGGGTTCGATTCGCTGGGGCGGATCAGTATGCAGGTTGTCGGTAACGGGTCGAGCGGAGACCGCTACACCTACGACGGGCTGGGGCGGCTCTTGACCGACTCGAGCGTCGACAATCCCGCCCCACCGGCTAGTTGCAGCGGCAACCCTCCCCCCACCATCGACGCCTACGGGAACTCGTGCGTGGAGGCGGGTGGGTGGACGGCCGTGAGTGGCACGCAGTTCGCCTATGATGCCGCGGGCAACCGCACGGACAATGGCGGGACGTATGGCACGGGGAACCGCATCACCGCATTCGGCGGCTGCACGTACGGGAGTGATAACGACGGCAACGCCATTTCCGAGACGTGCGGTGCCCAAGTGATGACGGCCACCTGGACGGCCGAGTCCCGGCTCGCGAGCGTCACGACGGGCAGTACGACCGTCGCCTTCCAGTACGACCCCCTGGGCCGGCTGGTGCGCAAGGATCTCAATGGCAGCCCGCAGAGCTACTTCCTGTGGGACGGTTTCAATCTTCTAGCCGAGGTCACGAGCGCCGGCACGGGCGTCGTGGCCCAGTATTCCTATTACCCCGGGCTCGACCATCTGCACGCGGTGATCGTGGGTGGCTACCAGTACAACGCCCACACGGACGCTCTCGGCAACGTGATCGCGCTGACCGATAGCGCGCAGACGGTCAAACGGACCTATCATTACGATGCGTGGGGCAACCTTATCGGCGGGAGCGACAACCTGCCATTTAATAATGCGGACCGCGCGCGCTGGAAAGGGGCGCTCTGGCTGGGACCGGAATTCAACCAGCTGTACTACATGCGCAATCGCTGGTACTACTCTCGCCTCGGCCGCTTCCTCTCGGAAGACCCTAGGGGAATCGTGCGCGTCGCGCCGCCGCCACAAAGCCGCTTCTGCGGATGCAATGACCTCCGGGAGGAGCTCGTGAAGCTAGGTACCGGTGAGACGCCCGGGTATCCCGCATACTACGGTGGGTACGCCTCGTTAAGCGTTGCTCTTTATGCGGCACAGTGGACCGTGCATGCAGGCCCTTCGGGGACCGCTGTTGCCCTATCTGACAACGCCCGAGCTGTCGAACGTGCGCAGGGATTCGACGCTGGAGGCGAGCTCCGGGGGTGGAGTGACATATCTCCCCTTGTAGGTTCTGGCGCCGAATCGAATAGGCGAATCGGGCTCAGCACACAGGTAGGCGTGCTCGCGCTCGCGAGTCTAGCCAATGCCACAGCCGAGAACAACGCATATCTTTACGCTGCCGACGATCCGGTGAGCGGTGTTGATGCGACCGGCCTGGGGTGTCTTCTCCCATGGCTCGAAATGGTGGGAGCTGGAATACTCTATGGCGGGTCCGTAGCGTTCCTCGTCGCTAACCCTTACGACCCCATTGCCTGGGCCATGATCGAGGGCTCGGGTATTCTTTTCGTAACTGCTCAAATAAGGTACTATAATTGCTTGGCTGGTGGTGGAGAAGGATCAATGCCCCAGAAGACCTGAGGCTTGCTGCGGTGTCCAATCCGATGGCTGAGGAGGTGGTCAGCGATGAATAGTCGACGCTTAGCACTCCTTTTCTCCGTTCCGGTAGCCACTGCAGTGCTGATTCCGATCATCGGCTCCGCGTCTAGGCACAGCGGCATAGTAGCTTTGATCTTCATGTCCGCCGGGATGGGGCTGCTGGCCTTGGGAGCTGAGCTTATAGGGGTCGTGCTCTATGACAGAGTCGCCGGCTCGCGGTTAGCGAAGCCAGCGGGAGCTACACTTCTGGTCGCGTTCGGCTGCCTGGCGGCCGGGACGGGCTTCGCGAACCAAATGCGAAGCACCGACGCTCCGTGGTTCGTCTTGGAAGGAATTGGAATCGCGCTGTTCATGGGTGGCGTGCTGATGCGAGGTCGCGGTCTAGGGACCGACCCAGGTACCGGTCCTGGTGCCCGAAGCTCCTGAAGCGCTGTCACAGGAGTCCTGAGTTGCGGTGCGGCGTGAGCCGTCCGGGTTCGGTGCCGTCGTGCTCCGCGCGCGCGTTGCGTCTCCGTGAAAGCGACAAAGCCTTTTTTAGAGGTGTCAACGGCGGCCGAACATGTCCCGTTTTCTGGAGTGAACCCCTCGAAGTGGATAGGGTGATGGTTTCGGATTGACCTTTGAGGCGGGGGGGCTCGTCGAATCTCGTGATTCACCACATGTGGAGCCCCGGAGAGACCGCGGCACTCCTAGCGCGCGAGACACCGACACCGTAATGTGTTGGGGCGGTTGATGTAAGATTCAACTACGATTGTGCCAACCCTCGTTCGGCCGGGGCCGATGGAGGATCGGATCGCCCTTTGCCTTCAGGCAGCCGAACAGCCATCCTTAATAAACCAAGAACATTGCCACTGGGCCGCCACGGCTCTGGACGGTCTACGTAAGTGTCGCGCGCAGCACGAGAGTTGCAGCGTCGTCGCAGCGATCGTTCCCGTACCCAAGGAGCGGTCCGTGCAACGCGATTCGCGGATCCACTCCTTTTTCCGGGGTGAGACCCTATGACCGTGACTCGTCACGTTTCCGCGAACGTCCCGGACGCCGGGCCAGGGTCCATCCGCCCCCTGGCGCGCGAGGACATCCCCGAGCTTGTTGCGCTAAGGCGCCAGGCCTTTAGGCGTAGCGAGCGCGGCGGCCCCGACGATCTGGCCGCCTATTTCGAGCGCATCTTCTTTCAGAGCCCCTTCCGCGACCCGGACATCCATTCGCTCGTGTACGAGGACGAGCGCGGGCGAGTCGGCGGGTTCGTGGGCGCCGTCCCGCGCCGGATGCTGTTTCGCGGCGAGCCGATCCGCGTCGTCATAGAGACTCAGATGATGGTCGCCCTGCGGTGCGGCGGACGGGTTGGACGCCGTCTCCTGAGTCAGTTGTTAGCCGGCCCGCAGGATCTGACCCTCACGGACGACGCCAACAACGCCAGCCGGCGACTCTGGGAGAGCGTCGGCGGCGAGCGGTCGGCGATCCACGGGCTGCGTTGGGTGCGGCCGTTGCGACTAATCGGCCACACGGCCCGACGTTTCACGCGCAGCGCTCTCGGACGCGGCGTTGTGACCGCCGCCCGGCCCCTCATCGCCGCGGCGGACGCTCTCCTTGCCCGGCTGCCTGGGCCGAGCCGCCAGGCACCGCCGCCGGGGTCGATCGAGCCTCTGGACGCCCGGGGCATCGTGACTCACCTCGAAGAGGTCGCGGGGTCGCGCTCGCTGCGGCCAGCATACGATGAGGCATCGCTGCAGTGGCTGTTGGCCCAGCTCGTGGAAAAGGAGCGCTTAGGCACGCCGCGACAGGCGCTTGTTCGTGACCAGGCCGGGGATGTCGCGGGTTGGTTCGTGTACTACGTGAATCCAGTAGCGACCAGCGAGGTCTTGCAGGTGGCGGCCCGACCGGCAGCTGAGAAGGTCGTACTTCGCTGTCTCTTTTGGGACGCCTGGCGACACGGCGCCTCCGCCGTCGCTGGACGGGTGGAACCGTGGTTGGTGGAGGCGCTCGGAGGCACGAACTGGGCCATCCTCCGGTGGGTCCACCAGTGGACCCTCGTGCATTCACGACGGCTCGAGATCCTTCACGCGATCGAGCAAGGTGACGCCCTGCTGTCGCTCCTCGACGGCGAGTGGTGGCTCGGCTTCTGAGACGATGACGCGCCTCCTGCAGAACTGGGTGCGCGACCAGGCGGAACGCCGTCCCGACGCCACCGCCGTCGTGATGGGCGACGTCTGTCTGAGCTACGCCGCGCTCGAGGATGCGAGCAACCGGCTCGCCCGGACGCTCCGGGCCGCGGGATGCCGGCGCGGCGACCGAGTGTGCCTCCTGCTGCCCAAGTCTCCTCTGGCCATCGTGAGTATGCTCGGCGTTCTAAAGGCCGACGCAATGTACGTTCCCGCGGACCTCTCCAATCCGGCACCACGGGTCGCGAAGATCATCGGGTCTGCAGAGCCGCGTGTGATCCTCGCCGCGGGGCCCGCGCACAAGCTCCTAAGCGAATTGCTGCGTGAGACAGAGATCCGGGACTCGGTGCGTGTTGGCTGGATGGAGTGCGATGCGCCCGGCGACCTACTGAACAGTCCCACGTTCTCGCTCCAGGACGTCGAAAGCGCTCCAGGGGGACCTATCGATTATCGCAACACCCCGTCCGATCCGGCGCACATCCTGTTCACGTCAGGATCGACCGGCACGCCCAAGGGTGTGGTGATCACGCACGCGAATGTGGCCGCCTTCGTCGAATGGGCGGTGCGCTACTTTGCGCTGGGCCCGTCGGACCGGGCATCGGGGCACGCGCCGTTGCACTTTGACCTTTCAACCTTCGACGTGTATGGCACGTTCGCGGCGGGGGCGACGCTGCACCCCGTACCGCGCCAGCTCAACCTGCTGCCGCACAAGCTCGTTGAGTTCATCCGGAGCGCCGAGCTGACCCAGTGGTTCTCGGTGCCTTCGGTGCTGCACCTCATGGCCAAGGTCGACGTGGTACGCCGGCATGATTTTCCAAGCCTGAAACGACTGCTTTGGTGCGGCGAGGTATTTCCCACGCCAGCCGTCCGGTACTGGATGCAGCGCCTCCCGCATGTAACCTTCACGAACCTGTACGGGCCCACGGAGACCACGATCGCCTCGAGCTACTACACACTCCCGCGGTGCCCGGAGAGCGACCGTGTTGAGATTCCGATCGGACAGGCCGTTGACGGAGAGGAGCTCCTCGTTCTGAACGATGCCCTCACTTCTGTGCCGCCAGGCGAAGTCGGAGAGCTCTACATCGGCGGCGTGGGTTTGAGCCCAGGATACTGGCGTGATCCCGAGAAGACGCGGGCGGCGTTCCTGCTCGACCCCCGCGCCCAAGGATCGGGCCAGAGGATCTACGAGACGGGCGATCTCGCGAAAGTCGGTGAGGACGGTCTGGTGTACCTGCTCGGTCGCGCGGACACCCAGATCAAAGCGCGGGGTTATCGCATCGAGCTGGGGGAGATCGAGGCGGCGCTGAACGCGCTGAGCTGCTTCCAGGAATGCGCCGTCGTCGCGCTTCCGGCCGATGGCTTCGAGGGCGCGACGATCTGCTGCGCCTATGTCGCGTCCCCCGGTACCACGATCACCCCGGCGACGCTCCGGACCCGCCTCGCGACGGTGCTGCCGAGTTACATGGTGCCCGAACGCTGGATAGCTTACCCCGAGCTCCCCCGCAACGCGAACGAGAAGCTCGATCGGCGCTTGCTGCGCGAACAGTTCCTCCAAGGATGACCCGGCAGCTGCGAGATCTCGAAGCCCGCATCGCGCGGATCTTCGTCGAAAAGCTTCAGCTCGAGCGGCCCACGCCGGAGCTCGATCTCTTCGAAACCAGCACGCTCGACAGCTTGCGGCTGGTCAGGCTGCTCGCCGAACTCGAGGGAGCGTTAGGGGTGCGTCTGTCGATGGAGGAGCTGGAGTTCGAGGATTTTCGGACGCTAGCAGGGATCGCCAGGTTCATGGCGGCGCGGCTCCCGGACTACCCCTCGAGGATGACCACGGACTTGTGACTGAGGGTGACGTGCACTTGCCTGATTTCACGAAGGAGTGGAGAAAGCGAAAGCGAGGTGGGACTTCCCAGCTTGATCCAAAGATCAGGGAGGAGATGCTTACTCTACTCCGTGCCGCCAAAGGCGACCTGGTGGGCATCCTGGACTCGCTGCAAGACCGAGGGATCTACCTAGACGATCACTACGCAGTGGTTCGTGATCTTGTTAAGAATCTCTAATCCCAGAGGCGGTGCTCACCGACGCGGTTGCGAGTGGTCGCATGAGCATGGCGTACTACCCTAGGGAGCAGGAGGCCGCACGCACTAAGGGGAAGAACGAACGGGTTGATCAGATCTGGAGTGTCTATCGACGCGAGCTAACTGAAGGTACCGTCCCTTGTACTGACGAGACTCGGCTAGAGGTGCTGGCCCGCATCGACGAGTTGCTTTGAGCGAGACACATGCGCGTCTCAAGTCGGAAATGGACACGAATGAGGATTTGGGCATGGCTGGCACAGCGGCCTGCGTCCAGGCAGAGGTAGCCGCATACCGCAACGCGATCGGGCGGTTAGGGGAAACGGACTCGCAGTCCGCGGCTCGCATAAGGGTTGCGTCCGAAGCAAATCCCAACCATAAGAGATCCACCAAGCTGATTCAAACTATCTCGCAGGGAGGGAACTTGGAGCACTCCTCGGGACGCGTACCGAGGGCCTCAAGTTGCCGAGAAGAAAAACCGAAAAATCGGACCTTGTCAGACGTTACGGGTACAGAAACGATGTCAGTGTCACCTTGGAAGATGACACCGAAGTCGGTTCCGCGGTTCAGGAGAGTCTTGGTTTGAGCGACAAGCATCAGAACGTAGACAGAAACGATGACACTTTTATTCCACGCCAGTGGCGATCAGCGAAGGATTAGGCAACGACACGCGACGATTTTCTTGCACGGTGGCGTACTCGCCTAAGCGAGTGGGCCCGGATCGGTGCACTTGTCAACGGAGCGAGAGTCTGCGAAGACGTGCTGCAAGATTTCGAAGCGGTGACGCGGGCGGAGGATGACGCCGAGCTCAGCTTATCGGAGGCAGCGACCGAGTCCGGGTACTCGAGCGATCATCTTCGTCGGCTCCATCGGCTGGGCAAGCTCCCAGCCCATCGTAAAGGACGAAACCTGTTCTTCAGCTCGGGCGATCTGCCGAGGAGGCCAGCGACGCTGAAGCTGTCACCGTACGATCCTATCGCGGATGCTCGGCGAGTTATCAGTCAGCGCCACGAAGGGCGATTACGGAGGACGGGTAAGAGGAATCAGCACTTCCCGGAGGCGCAACGGGAGCTGGACCGAATAATCGTCCCCGCTCGGCGGCGGCGGCGGGGCGACCGCTCAGCGGATTGGTCATCCGCTGCGCATCGGTCACCTATACCTCTATCTCCGACATTCAGTCTTCGTGAACCCATTTGCCTCGCAACGCATTACGCTCTGCTTGCGGTCCCACTCGACAGCCTTCGTTGCGGGGCCGGAAGTGCCGGTGGAGGTTTCCGGCGACTACATCAGGTTTGAAGTTCTCCTCGACATTATCCGCGCGCAGTGGAGCAAGAGAAACGCCTGAACCTAGAAAAAAGACCTTTAGATTGGACCTGTACATAGAACCTTCCTCCCGCGTTCCCTTTCACTGTAGACTTGGCCGAGTTCGAGTATCTTGCGCCAAGTCACACTGTGAGGTCTGTAGTAATCAGGCGCCCGACCAATCTTCTGCTGAGAATCCAGCACTGCTGAAGAAAACTCTGGCCGTACGGGCTCGTCGAGCATCGCGAGCAGCGATGGCCGGCATTAAAGTCGTCATGGAGTCGCTCCTCGACTTCGGACGATGAAGAGTTCTCAAGTTCCGCGAACCCGCCAAGCACAGGCACCGGCACGCTTCGAGCGGCGTTCCCGCGATCGCTCGAGAAGGGCTAATGAAACGCTAGCTGGAAGCTCTGTTGAGACTCTCCGGACCGCGTTGTTCAAGGCAAGGCTCACCCGAACCTCCTTGCTCGGAACGGATTCCCCTCACGACCCCTCCCACCCCGTGTGCTCCAAGTTCGTGTCGGGTTGAACCGAGACTTCACCCTGTAACACGTTGTGGCAATCGCTGTTAATGCCTCGACAGGGGACGAACAGAACGCTAAGCGGCGACAGCAGCGACGCCGCTGGCTCGAGCGACCGCGCCTTCTTGGTCGCTGCCGCCTACACGCAGGCGCCCCTGGACGAATCGCGGGCTGGACAACATCATCAGTACTTGATCAACCAACACGCACGGTGTCCTCGCCGCCTGTCTGCCCCGTGACTCCACGTCTGTACGTCTTGCTTCGTTTGACGCACTTGGTTGCGCCCCCACCGCCGATCAATAAGGTCGCACACGAGGTAGCGGGCGACCTCTCGCGGGTCGGGCTCGGAAGATACCGCGTCGTTACTTGCGAAGAGGAGGTCCGTCTTGCTCGAATCCTCCTCGCAAGGTCGCTGACTCGTCTGCGCGGCGCGGAGCTTCCGGAGTGCTTCGCCAGAATTCGAAACACGATCCTGGCCTGGCAGCAGCAATCCGATTTCCCTGTAACGGCAAAATCGTGCTCAGCACTGGCGACTGCCCATGCAGTTAGTCAAAGTCCAAGCCAAACCTCAGCATCCGCCATTCCAAAGTGGGTCTTGGAAGAGTTCTCGAACTGTCTCCTTATAGATGAGGACCTTCTGAATGAAGGCAAAGGACTCCACGTTCTCGGTTTCGAGCGGCTAGCGCTAGAGAACTGCCCACCGTTGCTCAGATACGTTATTAGAGACGGACTGCTTGAGCAATCTCGCGAGCTCGGAATGAGAGCAGCGCTGCGGTCCTTAAGGAACGTCCCACATGCGAGTGTAGATGAGGACCTTCCTCCCACAACCGTTAAGGTCTACTGCGAGAACACCGACGATCTCTACCTCCTAGCAAGCCGCGCCTATAGTGACGTGCCAAACGGCGAGCTTGGTCTAGGCGGCCGCGCACTCCTCATGAGTCTGTGCCTCGAACGAAACGCGAAGCGTGTAGGTGAGGACGTAGAGCTCCCGAACGCGTCAGCTCTCGGCCTCAGGTATCGAAGGCGCTCCGGAGAATTGACCGACCAGGTGCTAGGCTTGGAGATCAGAGTTAAGAGCGTCGTGGGGCGTTCCTAGAGGAGGCGGTAACCCGTGGGATTTACCGTTGAACTCACACTCGAGAATCCGGGGTCGGAGCGTCGGCAGGTAAGGGTGCCCAAGGGGATGTTGTTCGAGGTTCAAGACCCACGACTGCATGTCCAGAATCTCGTATCAGCCCGCGACTACGAGTTTGCTCTTGATCCGTATAGCGCGATCACCGTAGTTGTGGACGCCTACTGCGCAAACAAAGATTTTGCGCCGCCGCGCCGAACGCCGATGAACGTAACACCGTTTGTGATGCGGGCCGATGCCACCTCGCAACATGAGGTGTGGCACTTCTTCTCTCCTAAGTGACCGTATATGCAACAACTGAAGAGGGTTGCGGTCGTCATCCCGGGCATCATGGGCAGCTGCCTTGAGCGCGATTCTCGAACCGAGCTCTGGACTGAAGACATCAGGGCGAATTACAGACGGCTCGTTACCAATCCAGCGGTTCTTCAGTACCATGGCACAGCGGCAAAGGCCCCTCGGGTCATGGAAGCGATTCGCTTCCCGCTCGGCATCTGGAAGGTTCATCTACTTGGCCGGCTGCTTCAGTTCCTGCGGAACCATCCGTCGTTCAGCCATAAGCTTGGCGTGCTAACGTTCGCCTACGATTGGCGGGAAAGTGTCGCCACCTCTGCTCAGAACCTCGGGCGGTTTCTCCGTCAAAAGCTGAGCGCCCTTCTCAGCAAGCAGCGCTGCGGACTCACGTTTGTTACCCACAGCATGGGCGGCCTTGTTGCCCGCGTCGCGCTGATGGAGGAACACGTTAACCGCAGCTTCGTTGAGAAGGTGATTCACATCGCTCCCCCTTTCCTAGGGTCGGCAGCAGCATTCCGAAGTATCTTCCACAAGTGCAACCTCCCGCTCATAGAGGACTTCATTTGGCTTTGCTATGGCTTGAAGAATGGGAGCCTCGCCCTAGAAAATTTCAGGGGCGTTCTTTCCTCATTCCCGTCGATGTACGAGTTGATGCCACCCGTGAGTGAGGAGTTCCTGTACATCGGAGCGGCAGGGATGACCAACCCGCTTGCCGCTCCGCATGTTGTGATCGACGCTGCGATGCGCAAGCAAGCACGGCACGTCCACCAGAGGATACGGTCATCCCTCGGACAGCTGCCGAAATGGGGCATCGAGGCTCACACTATTTACGCCACTGGCGGCCCAGACCAAACGGATGAGACGTACAAGGTTTTTGAAGACGCTGCTCACTATGAGGTGCTCGAACCCGTCCCCTACGCAGCCACGGATCGCGGCGACGGTACCGTTACGGCGCGATCGTGCACCTTCGACGGGCGGGACACAGCGAACTCCCGAGAGGTCGTGGGCGAGAAGCATGCCTACATGTGCAATTCCAAGAAGGTAATCGAGATTCTGGCCACTCTTATCTGACGGCGGCTATCACGTGACGCATTTCCTGGCGCTGTATACCAATCGCACGCTACTCCTGAGAGGGGAGCCGTTGAAGATCCTTTGCAGAGTCATGACCGATTCGGGCATCTTCATGGAGCGGATCCCGGAGGTGCGCCTCACGGTTGTGCCAGGGGGGCAGGGAGAAGAACAGAGTGACCAGCGTGAGCGGAGGTCCTGGGCTCACGACGCCCGTATGATCCGCCCGCAGCAGGCTAGTGGGGGCGCAGCAAGCCTACTGGAGACGGATGGCTTGCCAGCTGACGCGTACACGCTCGTGGCACAGGACCCGCTCCTAGAAGGTGGCGGGACCGTCGAGAGAGACTTCTTCGTAGCTGGGCACGATGAGTACAAATCCTATTGGCAGGAGGTCGCCGGAGAGGAACTCTCGGACGTCGCCCTAATCCGCGGGCCAGCGGACCTCCTCGAGACCATACGTCACGTCATCACTTTGCGGCGAGATCAACACCCTGATGCCGGCCTCACGGAACTCGAGTTCACGCTCTACGATCGGCGCGCTAGATCGCCTTTGCAATCTCTAGGCAATCTTCAGAAGGCTCCCTACGAGTGGTTTCACTTTCACTTGCTGCAAGCGGCTTACGACAAAGTCTTCTACGGGGGCAAGATTGATCTGTCTTTGCTCCTTGAATCAGCACAAGTGACGACGCGAGTTCTTCTCACGTCCCGAACGGGTGGCATGGATGACCGACTGCCTGCCTACTTCAGCTACGTCGCCGGAGGGCTGCCTGTCGAGCTTCGGTTCGAAGCGAAGCTGCTTTCGGATCACCAATTAGAGCTCGTAGCTCGCTATCCGCAAAAGTGAAAGCAACTACATACGCCGACTCTTCCGCGGATTGTCAGCCCAGCGACGCCGGAGACTGACAGCAAGTGCGCCACGTCGCTCTGTCGAAACGAATAGAGCTTGAGCAAAGGTAGAGCTTAGAGCTGGTCAGTCCCTCTACCGCTGGTTCCGCAAGCGTCAATGGCCGACCGTCAACATCAGGAGAGAAGCATTTCCATATCCAGTCAGTTTCCTGCTGTAATAACCCTTTGGGTCCATTCTCGTAAATATTACGCGGTGCCCGCGGTTCTCTGCGTGAATCATGATCGGCCAGCCGTCTGAACTCGTACCAACGTAGACCCCAACGTGGTCCACGACTGGCGGCACGCTCTGACCTGTGATAAAGAACATCAAGTCCCCAGGTTGTGGAGATCCTTCTCGCGGAATCCACGCCCCGTTTCTCTTGTAGTAGTTTGCCTGACTGTTCGCTGTGGTCCGCAGACCAGGGATCCCGATTTGAGCTGCCGCTTGCACTCCGCCTACGAAACACGCCGCCACGTCATTTGCGTAGGATGTAGCTCCAGAGCAGTCTGTCGCGAAGACCCTGTCGCATGGTGTCGGTAAGTGGGGCCTGGCACCCCAAGCATACACGGCGGGATTGTGGGCGAGACAACCCATAACATCGATTAGGGCCTTTCTAAACCTCCATTCCCGTCCCACCATTCGAGGATCTGGCCTATATCCGTCTAAGATCCTCTGAAGGGAACCGAAATCGGAGTCCGTGGCTCGCTTCTCGCAATACCAGTAGTTATCGTCCTCATCGACTAGGTCGTAACCTGGTCGACACGGACCCGTTCCGGATGCCTCGCCAGCACCGAGCGCCGTTACCGTCACCTGAACCGACTCGACTGGCCACGAAGCCGCGAGCCATGATGTATCGGCCGTGGTCAGAGACGAAGTACCAGTACAATCTCGATTACTCCAGGGCGGACAGACACGCGGTAGCTTCTCCGGTACCCTCGTTCTAGGAGGGACAGGTGGGTTCACAGGTTTATCGCGAGGCGGCGATGGCTTGGTCGGTCTCTCGCGGGACGGCGATTCCTTAGGTGGCTTGCTCGAAGGTGGCTTCTGGATCCGGTCTGTCTGAGCCTGAACAGCGAGAGGAATCGAGTTCGCGACAAGACCTAACGCAACCAATCCTGTGATGAAGAATCGCATCTGCTTCACTTGCCCCCTCCAGCCGTGGGGCCATCTCCTAAGCCACGATGCATCTCTGCGCTCAGCATGTCCCCAGTGAGTTGATCCGGACCCTCCAACGACTTCTCTGGCTGTGCCCCCATCATCTCCCCACGCAGACATGGCTCCAGATGACCCCTCTGCCTAATGGGCAGCAGACTCCCACCTGAGAACTCATCGCGAGCAAGGAGCGAGCTTGTAGCGTAACCAAGGGTTCGGCCCTACTACCTTATGCGCACTAGTCCGTCTTTTTGCAAGTGCTGTTCGCAACGTGGGGACGATAAGACGACGGTCTGGGTAAGTAACTTCGTACTCAGGACAGCACGCATCGTGGTACCGACGGGGTGACGCGCAACGTTGCAAGACCTTCGACCGCCCGCGGCGCTTGTGACGTCGGCATTGTCGTGGTTCTCGTGGCCGAAAGGCGGGGTCGACGGTCTCCTGACAGACGACCTGAGGAGAGCCTCGTATTGGTGTCTGCGGACTGTCCCCACACTCTCCTCATCCAGAGCGCCTCTGAGCAAAGTCCATCATCCGGTAACGCGTGACTTCACCGCGAGTTCGCGTCGTACGTTGCCGGGAAGAAAAACCCCCAAAAGGACCTTGTCGGGCCTTACGGATACCGAATCGATGTCAGTGTCAGCATAGGAAATGACACCGAGGTCGGCTTTGAGTACAGGAGAGTTTTGGTTTGAGTTGAAAGCCTCAAACAGAGACAGAAACGATGACACCCAATCCACACAGTAGTCAGCGAAGGAATACGCGATGACGCGCAAGGATTTCGTTACTCGCTGGCGCACTCGCCAGAGCGAGTGGGCCCGGATCGGCGCACTTGTCGATGGAGCACGAGTCTGCGAAGACGTGCTTGAAGACTTTGATGCTGTGACGCGGGCCGAGGATGACGCCGAGCTCGGCCTATCCGAGGCCGCATCTCAGTCGGGGTACTCTAGCGAGCATCTTCGTCGGCTTCACCGAGTGGGCAAGCTACCAGCGTACCGCAAAGGACGGAACGTGTTCTTCCGCTCTGGCGATCTACCGAGGAAGCCGATAGCGCCCAAGTTGTCGGCGTACGATCCCGTCCAGGATGCTCGGCGGGTACTCAACGAGCGGCGGGAAGAGCCGTAATGGAAGGCTGGGGAGCCATCAGTGGCGCGTCTATAGCGGAGGCCTGGCGCATCCGCGGCGGATGGTTCAGCGTAGACTCCGAGAACAACGGGACCGGGTCCTATGGTCAGCCAGATGCGGACTGAAAAGGCGTCGTTCGTATTGGTGGGAGGGCTTTACCTGGCCGTCGTGGCAGTCGGGTTTCATGCAGAAGCACCGCCGCTAGCTCCTACATCCCTATTTCTGGCAGCAACGACCCTCGTGATCATTGGACATCTCGTCCACCTACACCAGATCGCCCCACTCGTACGAAAGTATCCAAGATGGGCTTTCTGTATTGACTTTGTCGCGGTCGCGATCCTCTCCTGGATCTTCAAGCTCCTGATATGGCCGCAGGCCGGAGGTCTGGGTGGCTTCCCATGGCCTCAGTGGGGACACGATGCGGCGTTTAGGCAATTCGTAGCGGGGATTGACCTTGCTGATCCCACCGAGCTGTACAGGAGAGCACTCAACAGGTTCTTCGTTTTGGGGGTCTGCTTGCTGCTCACCCTAATGTGGTGGCATCGAGTTACTTGGAACGAGTTGAAGCAGCAGTTCTTTCTAAACCGACACGAATTCTATTTGATAGGGTGGACCCTATTCGGGGCACTCGATGTGTTTGGGATAGCGTTCACCTGGGGCCCGCGACAGTCGCTTAAGGACTGGGACCTAATGGTTGAGCGTCTAAGTTTCATGAGCGTACTCGCAGTCATCTCTGCCGCAGGTTTCCTCATCGTAGCCGAGCTGAAGGAAGTGAGTTATAAGACGCGGAACCCGACGCCTGCTTACTTGATGCAGTTTAGATACACAACCAAAGCTTGGAGACACCTCCCGAAAGTAGTGGAGCATCAAGCCAATTTGTTCACACAACTTCTTGAAGAACTCGGAGGCACACCGATCAAGTTGTACCAATGTTTCGGAGCGTATGACGGAGTCCTCGTCTTCGAGGCGCCGGACGACACGGTAGCCACGTCGTTCTCAGTGAGGGCAAGCTCTCCCCATCTCAAAACTGCAAAGACGACGTCTCTTTACACCGTCGAGGAAACCATTAGCGCCGCGCGCGAAGCGATGACCAAAAACGCTTAGCCGCTCGGCGGAGCCTCGCGACCAAGTCCTTCCATGGCCCTAATACCAACGTCTATCAAATGTCGTCAAGTGATATGAGACTGACCCCGCGCCATGGGCGCTAGACCGCGAGACGCTCTCTGAGCGCAAAGGAACAATCGAGACTTGGCCGGCTTTAGCAGGTAGGCGGGAGAACCGGACAACCGCTCGATCCAGAGCGCCTTCGAGCAAAGTCCATCTTCCAGCAACGCGTTAGTTCGCCGCGAGTTCGCGTCGTCCGTTGTCGGGGGTCAAAACCGAAAAATCGGACTCTGCCGGACCTTACGGATACAGAAACGATGTCAGTGTCACCTTGGAACATGATATCAAGGTCGGCTTCCGCAGCGCTCTCAAGACGGACGATCAGGAGAGCAATCGATACCAGGCGCAAGATGCGTAGCGGTATTTGGAGAGGTAGAGCTCTCACGATCCAGAGCCGAGCCGTGCGGGTTTGTTTGGAGGACACCATGTCCGTAAGTGGTGGCCCGCCAAGCATCGGCGCCCGCAGGCCTGGAAGGCAATGCCCGGACTGGCCCGGAGAAACGCTTGTAAAACAGTTGTAGGGAGTTCTGTTCGACGCTCCTGATTACTGTGTCAGGAGAGTGAGTTGCCAGCGCAACGGTTTTGCAACCGTTTCTAGCGCACAGCTTCACGCTTGCGGCGATCGGTTCAGGGGGTGATCCCCGAACTAGAGTCGGTACGAAACACGTCGTGACGTGCTTGTCTGTGCTCGCGGGATTCCTCCCGGAGGGCTAGACTGAGTCCCGTTACGTCTGAGACCCATTTTCCCGAGTGCACAACAATGCGGGCCATCATTCGTTTCTCAATAGACGGAGAGCAAGACGGTGCTTTGCGCAACAATCTCGCCAACATCCTCACGGCAGCCCAGTTCGCTTTGAACCCCAACGTAACCGCCACATGGGAGGCTGCCGGCATCACCGCCCTCGACCTGTCAAGAACAATGAGGGCATTCTGGCACACCGCGGAGACGCATCAGGGTCCAGGGCATATCGACCACGTCTGGACGTACTGCGACAATCCGCCGGATTTCGAATGAGACCAGATAGACAAGCAAGCGGGAAGTTGTGCGACCTCAAGCTTCCGCGGCACGCGACAGCACCCAACTTGAGCGGTAAAGAGACATGAATGCGAACGCGGCACCGATATTGGAGATCTTTGAGAAGAAACTTCGTCTCGAAGTGCCGCTCTTCCAACGTCAGTACGTTTGGAGCCAGGAACATCAGCGGGAACCATTATGGGAGGACATTTCGCGGAAGTTCGAGGAGTACGTTGAGGGTCGCAAAGACGCTCCAGTGCATTTCCTCGGGGCAATGGTCCTTGACCAAAAGCAGACGCCCACGACCCACGTCGAAAGGCGCCAGGTCATCGATGGTCAGCAGCGCTTGACGACCCTACAGATCTTTCTCTCCGCATTTCGGGACTTCTGCAGAGAACAGAAATGCGATGAATTGGCGGAAGAGTGCGAAGCCTTCACCTTGAACAAGGGCATGATGGCAGACCCAAAGGTTGACAAGTTCAAGGTATGGCCCACGCAGCTGGACCGGGTGCAGTTCTCGGACGTGGTTGCATCCGGATCCCGCGTCGCTCTGGAGGCAAAGTATCCAATCATCAGACTCAAGTACGCCCGCAAATCACAACCGCGGCCTCGGATCATTGCTGCGTATCTGTTCTTCTACGAAGCGCTTGCGGAGTTTTTCCTCGGGACTACGTCTGAACCACCCCTCGCGGCGGACCAGGCTCTTGCCAAGCGTCTGGAGGAGGCATTCAACGCGCTGAAGAACGCCCTTCAGGTTGTCGTGATCGATCTCGAGAAGGACGACGATGCTCAGGTGATCTTCGAGACATTGAACGCGCGAGGCGAGCCCCTGCTGCCAGCCGATTTACTACGAAACTTCATCTTCCTGCGAGCGGCGCGCTTAGGCGAGAATCAGGAGGGGCTCTACGAAGAGTACTGGCGTCGGTTCGACGATGAATTCTGGAGAGTGGAGGTTCGTCAGGGCCGTCTTTATCGCCCACGCAGCGATCTCTACCTGCAGCATTACTTGGCGAGCCGACGCACAGTGGACATACCGGTTAAGCACCTGTTCGTGGAATACAAATTCTGGATTGACCGCGAGAAGCCATTCAAGACCGTCCGTGAGGAGCTGGCGACGCTCGCAAAGCAGGGCGACGACTTCAGACGGATTCTGGAGCCGAAACGGGACGACGTGCTCTTTGGCCTGGTGTCATTCTTGGACCGCTTTGACATACGGACGTCCTACCCACTCCTGCTACACCTTCTAGATTCGGGCCTGACGGAGGATCAATGGAGAGCCGTATCGCAGACTCTTGAGTCGTACCTCCTCCGCCGGGCGGTATGCGATCTGACTACGAAGAGCTACAATCGCATTTTCCTAACGTTGACGCGATCGCTGCGCGCAGCGGGCACGTCACCCGAGAGTCTTCGCAGCCACCTAGCGGGGCTCACAGGCGAATCATCTGAGTGGCCCAGCGACGATGCGTTTGGAAGCGCGTGGCAGACCCGACACGCATATCAGACACTCCAGAACCCCAAGGTCGTGCACATCTTGGAGCGTTTGAACAACACCTACCTCAGCGTCAAGAGTGAAGACATTACCATTCAGAGCCCTCTAACCGTGGAGCACATACTACCTCAAGACTGGATAGAGCATTGGCCCCTGCGCGACGGATCGAAGGGTTTGACGATTCAAGAGCTCTGGGAGAGCTCGCCAGACGATGTCAGAGCCGAAGCCACTAAGCGTCGAAACGCGATTCTTCAGACGTTCGGCAACCTTACCATCATCACGCAGCCCCTCAACTCTTCCGTGAAGAACAGAGCCTGGGCCGACAAGAAGCCAGCACTACTAAGCGCGTCGCTCTTGCCTATCAATCAACAGCTTCATGCGGCTGAAACTTGGGACGAGCGCGCAATTGAGGAGCGGGCAAAGCGCCTCTTTGAACGCGCGCTCAAGATCTGGCCGGGTCCGGGCACGGCGAACTAAGCCAGGGAGAGCCATGGCGAGTGGACAGCCGGACCGAGACGTCGGTCGTTTCATTTACTTGCTAGGGCAGGCGACTTGTGAACTCGATCGGCCCTACTACGAGCTTCCCATCGCCGGCCAAGCGCTTCCCGAATACCGGGAACGCGTGTACGCATACGAACTCTATCACCAGCTCCGCTGCATTTGGCCAGCTCCACCCGAGTGGACGTTCTTTCTGAACGGTGAGGTGGACAAGCGTGGTCATCCCCTCCCACAACTTCAAGGCGTCTTCGTAAAGGACAGGATTCCAGACCTCCTAGTGCATCGACCAGGGGACGAGCACGGAAACTTGGTGATCATTGAGATCAAGTCTGTGGCGGCCGGGCCTGACGATGTCGCCAACGATCTCTGCAAACTGACCGCCTTCTGCCGACAGGTCGGCTACCGACAGGGTGTGCTCCTCTTCTTTGGCAGCGGTTCGAGTGTGGAGCGTCTAAGGGCACTATGCCTTGATGGTCTTGAGCGTGCACAAGGCGAGGCAGACGGTGCGCAGGTATTGGTCTACTGGCACGCTGGACCGAGAGTGGCGCCAATCAGCATTCCTTTGGAACGTCCAGAGCCCCAAGACGTGCCCGGCCCAATCGGCGAGCGGACCCCGCCTTAGGAGATGCCCACAGCATCTCCATGCCTCTCAGCAAACTACCGCCCTGATGACGCTCATCGGCACCGTCGCAGTAACCGACTACGGGTGGTACACAAGCCTCCTGGCGCAGCCCGGCCTTGAAGACGCCAATTTCTGGAAACCCTCTGCGACTCGAACGACGCGCCCACCGGAGTTTTCGCCCTATCTCTTCAAGCTGCGGTCTCCACACAACGCGATATGCGGCTTTGGATACTTCGCGAAGTACTCGCGCCTTCCTGATTGGCTGGCATGGGACACTTTCAAGACTGCGAACGGGTGCAATTCATTGGCGGAGATGCGCGAGCGCATCGCTGGCATTCGAAGTCGTATCCGCTTCCAAGGTGGGAATGCAGCGGAGATTGGTTGCGTCCTTGTTGTACAGCCGACCTTCTTTCCCCAAGACAGCTGGGTATCTCCTCCTAAGGACTGGTCCCCCCGGACCCAGGTGGACAAACGTTACGACCTATCCCAAGGAGAAGGTGCGCGAATCTGGCAAGAATGCCTCACTGCCGCGTCTAGTCTGCCAAGAACGAATCTTGTCGCCCTGGTGAGCGCGCCTGAGGGTCCGCGATACGGGACGCCGCAACTGATTACACCCCGGCTAGGCCAGAACACGTTTCGAATCGCCGTCACGGATGCCTACGGGCGCGGCTGTGCCGTGACCGCGGAGCATTCGCTCCCTGCCCTCGAGGCAGCGCACATCAAGCGCTATGCGGATCACGGCCCCCACGAAGTCCGCAACGGGGTCCTTCTACGCGCAGATCTGCATCGCCTATTCGACAAGGGCTACGTGACGATCACCATGGATGGACGTTTCGAGGTAAGCCGCCATCTGAAACAGGATTTCGCGAATGGGCGAAGCTACTACCCACTTCACGGGCGGGGCCTTGAATTACCTACTGTAGGCCATCATCGGCCTGCCTCCGAGTTTCTGGAGTGGCATAACACGCGCGTCTACCTCGGCTGACGGAGCAGCAACTACAGTCGCAGTCCTGGCCGCGTGACAGACGGAATCCTATCTTCGCTCGCTCGTCCGAACGCGCGGGAGTAGCCCGTGCCCGCGTGCGACCCGCTTGAACGGACTAGGACTCGACTATGGCTGCGCCAGACCGCTTCAAGGGTGAGATAAAGGTCGCTTCGAGGATCGTAGACTACCTCAGCTCAGGTCTCTACGAGTCACCCGCCGCGTGCTTGAAGGAGTTGATCAACAACTCCTACGACGCGGACGCCAAGCACGTCGCCGTTTATGTGAAGCCGGATGCCGACCGGATAATCATCGAGGATGATGGCACGGGCATGTCAAAGGATGAGTTCATCCGTCACTTCGAACGCATTAGTGAATCGCACAAGCGCGATGACTCAAGCAAGACACCTTCTGGACGACCCGTCATCGGCAAGATCGGGATAGGGTTCATTGCGGCAAACGAGATCTGCGACGTCATGGAAATCTTCTCGACAAAAGCCGGGAGCCGCGAGCTCCTCCACGTCAACATCAACTTCGACAAGATGCGCCAAGACCCGGCCTCAAGGCGGCGGGAGGGCGGGGATCTCGCCAAGGCAGACTACGACGGTGAGGTGCTCGAGGCAGAACGTGAGAGCCAGTACACCCATGTCTTTCTCAAGAGCATAAGAGGAGAGGCTCGGGCGATCATGGCTGGGGCTAAGAGGAGAGGATCACACGGAGAGGAGCGATCGTTGTACGGGCTACTGCCCGAGACGTTCGCCGAGCGGCTAGCGGACGGTCAACTCAAGTCCTGGGCAGAGTTCGATACTTACTCTCAAACAATGCTCCGCGTGGCGCTCAACGTCCCCGTCAGGTACCACGAGACCTGGATACCTGAGCGTTTGAAAGAACAGGTTCGAGACTTCGAGCAGGCAACGGCGAAGCTCGGATTCTCGCTTTCCTATGACGGTAGCGAGTTGCGTAAGCCCATTGTGCTGCGTGGCAATGATCGGAAGAGCCTCATCAGCGAGTTCCGTTTCCGTGGCTCGAGCGTCTCCGCCTCCGGATACTTCTATGCCCAGCATGGCGTGCTCAAGCCACAAGATCTCAACGGCCTGCTCATTCGGATAAGACACGCAGCGGTCGGCGGCTATGACTCAAGCTTCATGGGTTTTCCTTCAAGCGAAGGAACCCTGTTCCAGAAGTGGATTTCAGCCGAGATCTGGGCCGATGATCGTCTTGAGGACGCTCTTAACATCGACAGGAAGACGCTTCGCATTGCCCACCCAGCATACGTCGAGCTACAAGAAGCTGTGCACGATCACCTTTCCAAGGTGATAAAGACAGCACGAAGCAAACTCTATGAGAAGGGCAGCGCCGTGCGCAAGCGGGAGCAGGCCGAGCGCGTAGTCGAATCGCTCGAGATCTTCGCTGCGGAACAACTCGCGCCCATCGATAAGGGGATGGCTCGCCAGGTAGTCACGGGGTGGCGACGTGCTCAGGAAGTCGGCGACATTCGATCGCAGCTCTTGCGGAAGTTCAATGTTGTCGAACTGTACGAGGTCGTTGTTGACGTGGCTCGCGATCTTCTCAAGCCTGCTGAGCTCGCCGAGTTCCTCAAGCGCCTAACCAAGCGGATAATCGGGTAGCCGGATGGCCGCGCAGCGATCGGTTGACGCCGCGATGGCGGACGAGCGCCCCGAGAAGCATACGATCCGAGGCTTGTGGCTCGAGCTGCTTCAACAAATCGACCGCCCGGACCTTGAGGTGCCGCCACCGCTCTACCTGACACTGAGCGGTGCCTTGGGTATGGACATCGAACTCTTATCCGCTAATGGACTGGTCAAGAAGACGGAAACAGGAGCTGTTCATCCAGATCACTATCACAAGTTCATAGCGGTTGAGTCCAGCCCCATGGCGGTGCTGGCGCTTGTGAGGAAATTCCCCGGCCTCAAGATACTGGAGGTCTCATTCGTCAACCTCGTGCGGAGCTCGAGTCCAACGGCATGGCCAACCGGAGAGCACAAGGATCTTTGCAGAGCGCGCGTCATCAATTTGGATCTCAATGCGGGCCTCGTTGCTGTTGAAGATCAAGGACAGGTCGTTTTCCCGCTGCTGACCGTCGTGCGAAAGCTCTGCCAGGTCCATGCCCTGCCGCCGCAGCTGGATTGGCACTTGCTACTGACGATCGACAGCAGGATCAACTGGACCGAGGAGGTCGGGCGAGCGGTGCAGCAGTTTCTAGCAGAGAACTTTGGACGGGAGGAGGAATTCGCGCAGGCATCTCGTGCGCTCCTCGGAGACGAGCTGTACGAGCGGGTCGCCTCTATCGGCGTGCCGGACTGTAGCCGGCTTGAATCTGACCGCCAGCAGGCGCTTCTCATGCTTTTGGTGCCGAAGAAGATTGTTCAACTCGTGCACGATCAAGGCTGGCGCTTGGTTACCCTTAGGAACCTGCGCTACGGTGGTGCGGCAGGCAGGGCGCCAATGGTTACTTGGCTCTTCCACTTCACGTGGGACCCGCGAGCGACTAGGACGCCGGACGCGGTCTATCGGGATAGTCTCAGAAGCGTCCTGACCGGTGCCGGCAGGATTGCTGAAGACGGCAGCCTGACGTAAGGGGCGACTCGAGCTGCGTATCCAACCTTGCCCTTTGATCCTGTGGGCAAGGGGCTTCCCGGCGTGGCCTGGATCCCGCGGGGCCTTCGCGGTACATTCCCAGGAACTTGGCCGCTGTGAGCGTTGGGATGAGCAAGAGGCATGCTGCCGGACGGCGCAAGGCTACTCTCCCGAGACAAATGAAACGAGGCGTTTCCTGGTGGCAGGCGAAACCACCTGGCCGGAGGTTCCCGGACAAGGCAGGAGAGGTCGTCTGTGCTGATGCCCTTGCGCTCCTGAAGGCACTGCGCAGCAACATCGCGGATATCGTCTTTCTCGACCCACCATTCAATCTGGGCAAGACGTACGGCTCGCGGGGACCACGACAGGATCGGCGGCCTGAGGATGCGTACCTCGCCTTCATGAATGAGGTCATCGAACAATCCACGAGGGTATTGAGGTCAGGCGGCTCGCTTTACCTCTACCACATCCCGCGCTGGGCTGTTCGCCTCGCGGCGACACTCGAGAAGGAACTGCGCTTCTGCCATTGGATCGCTATTTCGATGAAGAACGGCTATCCCCGACGGAAGGGTCTGTACCCAGCCCACTACGCGCTCCTACACTACACGAAGGGCGCACCGGCGGTTCTCCGGCGGCCGCAGGTCCCGCCTCCCGTGTGTCCGCATTGCGACGAATACATCCGGGATTATGGCGGCTACCGAGAGCACGTAGAGGACGGGATCAACCTGAGCGATGTATGGGATGATCTCAGTCCGGTGCGCCATCTCAAATACAAGCTTCGTGGCGCAAACGAGCTGCCGTTGGCAATCCCCAAGAGGGCGGTCGAGATCAGTGGACGTCGAAACGGCTTGTTGGTTGATCCGTTCGCCGGTACGGGCTCGGCGATTGTCTTGGCGCGATTAGAGGGCATGAAAGCGATCGCCGGCGACAGGGAGATCGCTAATTGCCGCATCATGCTCCGGCGCTTGGAAGCGATCAGGAAGCGGAAGCGCAAGAAACCGCCGGCTGTACTGTGACAAGCTATCGGCTTGAGGGCCCTACTAGAACCAGCCGTAGAGCCGCGTCGAAGTCCTCCCCCATGTGCCGAGTGCCAGAGACCGAGCCAACGCTTCGTTCGCGTATCGCCCCGGCTTGTAGATGTCCAGTCGTACAGGGGATGCTCGTTCGCTACCGGCTCTGACGACAGCTACCCCCGCACGATGATTCCGCGCCCAGTCCACTCCGGGGACTTCGTTGGGGACGCGACGAGGCCCTAGCCGACTTCGAGGCTGTGACCCTGTTTGAAGGCGAGGCGCTCGTGGGCCTCCAGAACGAGCCCGCCCGCTCCGGGTACTCCACTGACCATCTCCGACGTTTGCACCGGCTTGGGAAGCTCCTCGACCGCCGCGGCGGTCGGCGCCTGTTCCTCCCTACCGGAAACCCTGCCCAACGAGCTGACCCTGCTCGCCACCCGATCCGCGGCGGGTACGATTCCCGCGCCTACCCGTGAGTCGGCTGAGTTACGAGACGCGTCGCACCTGCGTCCGACGGCTGTGACCCCTAGATTTGTCAGGCTTCCAAGGCCACTTCCAAGAGCGACCTAACACGGTGAGTCCAAGCTCGCCCCGCGCAGCCGACGCCCGCGCCTCGAACGCCGGCGACCGTTACCACCTGGTGTATGTCGCCCAGCGAGCGCTGGCCATGCTCCACCCGTCGTCCGGGCTCTCCGTCCTGGGGATCGAGAACGTCGCGCCGGCTGACCAGCCTGTGCGAGGGGACGCGCGCACGTTCCTCGGCGTCGATGTCGCTGAGTACACGGGCGGCTCTGATGCACAGTCTGCCGAGTCGATCACCCTCGTCCAGGTCAAGTACAGTCCTTTGCGGCCGGATGCGGCATGGACACTCCCGCGGCTCGTGCGCGACGAGCGCGTTGGCACACGCACCAAGGCGAGGTCCTCAGTCTTCCGCAAGCTCGCCGACATGTTCGACGCTCTGGCGCCGGCGGCGGGTGAGCGGCCGCGTACCGTAGTCCGGCTACTTACAAACCAACCGCTTGCGCCAAGCCTGCGAACCGACCTCCTCGCGACACGCAAGGCCACGGAGGGTGTGTCTTCATCCGCCCTGAGCGGCACCCTCGCGCGGTTGGCTGGAGGGCCAGGGCGAGCGGCCAAGCAACTCAAGACCGCCTCCGGCTTGGCGTGGAACCGGTTTGCCCAGCTTCTGGCAGCGTGGGATTTGGAGGCATTCGGGCAAGCGGCGCTCCTGCAGAGCGAGGCGCACCTGTTCGAAGCCTTCCGCGGAGCCTCCCCGGAAGGCTCGCTCCGTCTCGAGGGCCTGATCAGTCATCTGCAGTCGGCAGCTACGCCGGGGCATCGGGTTGATCTCACTCGTACTGACGTGCTTGCATTTCTCCGCCTCGGAGAGGACGAACTGTATCCGGCTCCATCCGCGTTCAGTTCCGTGGCGTCGCTGTTTCCGACCTCCGCCAGTGGTGACGTGCGGGCCGCGATCGGACCCGGCCGCAGCATCGTGGTAGTCCACGGCCCCGCCGGGGCAGGAAAGACGAGCGCGCTACGGCTCGCGCTGCGCGATCAGGGGGCCAACGTCATATACGACTGCTTCGCCGGGGGGCGCGGCCTACGTGCGGGCCAGGAGCGTTTCGAGTATCCAGTGTGCTTCGTCCAGATCATTAACGAACTGGAAGCGCGCTTCAAGACCGGGCTGTTCGCCACAACGCAGCTCTCGTACCGATCTCTGCTCACGCAGCTCGCCTCCGCCGTCGGTGCAGCGGCTGAGGTGGCGCGGGCTGAAGGGAAGCAACTCGTCCTGGCCTTTGATGCTATCGACAATGCTACTGAGCAACAGCGCCGCACGATGGGCGACACGCACCCTTCGTTCGTACCAATGCTCTGGAAGATAGACTGGCCAGCCAACTGCCTGATCGTGGTTTCATTCCGCAGCGAGAACGAAGGGGAAATCGTCCCAGAGGACGCGCAGATAGCCCAGCGGGTGGAAATACGGGGCTTCAACGAGGCCGAAATGCGTCACCTGGTATCGTCGCGCCACGTGCAAATGTCCGACGCTGACGTGGCGTTCCTTCAGGAACGGACCCGGGGGAACCCGAGGGTTGCGGCAAAGGTGCTCGATGAATTGGCGACACGACCCCAAGAGGATGCGTACGCTCTCATTGACGCCACCGCGCGGTCCACTGCATTCGCCTACTACGACCAGGAACGCCAGCGCAGACTGAGCGACTTGAAGACGCGCCTGGCCCTCGCCGTCCTCTATGAACTGCGCCAGCCGCCGGCGCTCGGCACCGTCTCGAGGGTCGTCGGGGAGGATGGGGACTCTCTGCGGCGCCGCTTCGCATCCGTTCGATTTGGGGTTCGTGTCACGCCCGACGACATTGTGGAGTGGGAAGACCAGGACTTTCTCGAGTGGGTGGGTGAGCGTCTATCAGGTGAGCGGGCAGAAGCGCGTGAGCGGCTCGTGACCTTCTGCAAGGAACACTTCGCGGATGACCCCTACGCGCGTTGGAACCTCTCATATCACATGCTCGAGAGCGGCAAGCATGAAGATCTTCTGGCGTGGTGGCAGGAACCCGGACGCATCGAGGCTCAACGCGCCGCGGCTCAGCCACATGAAGAGCAAGTCCTGGCGGATCTACGCGCAATAGTGCTGGCTTGCTTGTCACTGGACCGGGACGAGGACGCCGTTCGCTGGCTCTTCCGCGCAGCAGATCTCGCGGGCGGCCGCGATGCCTTCGCGCATGAGCTCGCAGAATTTCCAGCGGTGGCGGTGAGCACAGACCTCGTCGGATTACTTGACGACGAGATTCGCGGGGGGTCGACACGACCTTCCTCCGGTCGTGCCGGCGCTAGGGTCAGACGGAGCGGCCAGCAAGTCGATATCGAAGGGGATCTTGACCTCGCCTCGGCGCTTGCCGAAAGGCCAGACCGACGTGACGACGCGGCGCGCCTATTCAACCGCGCGGTCGCAGCGATACGAGAGGCGCGGGCCCGAGATCCCGAGCCCGGGGTCAGACTTAGGTGGGATGCTTGGGATGCGGTCGCGCGCTACCACACGCGAACGGGAGGCCTTCCGGACGCCCTGGAGTGGTTGGAGCAGTTCGGGAAGGAGCCGTTTGCCTGGACGCTCGCCGTCGCGGTCGCAAGCGACTGGATCATCTCTCGTGAGGATGATCCCATCGCTAGGGTGGGTGCTGCGCAGCTCGATTCCACGGTGAAAGCAGCCGCCCTCCTCGGCGTCCTGGCGGCCCCTCCCACGGAAGAACCCGCAGGCGCGGGACTGCGCAACCTCTCGCCGACAGCCGTTCGCGCGTCCGCGAGGTCTGTCAGACGGGCGCTTGCGGCGAACAGCGAGTTCCTCGCCGAGGCAGCCGAAACCGACCTCACAATGCGCTCCGGCCGCCTAGCAGGGGCCATGCTTGCTGCCTGTGAGCAGCTCCTGGCAGCAGGCTACGCAACCGAAGCCCTTCGTCTCAGCGAGACATGGACGCCGCGCACACCCTGGTACCCCTCGGAGTCGAACCTAACGCCGTACCTCCGGTGGGCAGCCGTCCGGGAGGCCGCTGGTGGGGCCGCTTTCGTGCCCAGCTCCTTCCAACCTCCCTCCCGGAGGGAAAAGAAGGAGGGTGACAATGGCTCTAAGGTCGACGACTCGGAGCGCGATCGCCTTCGGCGGTTCATGCACGTGTTGTACACGCCGCTGCGTGCGCGAGCGTTAGCGTGGTCGCGACGAAATCCTGCTGCGGCCGTGACAGCGATCCGAAGCGCGCTAACTAGCGCGCCCCCTGAAGCCTGGCGGGACATCGGCCGATGGATGGGGTCGCCAGCGATCAATGCGGCGCGGTTGCTCCAAGGGGTAGTCGCACTGCCCGGGCGAGACGAGGAGCTGGTTAAGGCCATCATCGATGCGAAACGACGTGCACTTGACGGTGCCCGCGACGACGCAGATCCCGCGGTTACAGACGTTCTCTCTCGTGACCCGCGCTACGTGGGTCTGGCGGACACCCTGTTACGTGAGGAGCTGCAGCGGTGTCGCCCCCCGATCGTGCCGGGGACCGAGGCGGTCCGTCGCCTACTCTCCTTCCAGGACGCCGCTCGGCGAGTCGATCCGAAACTCGCGCGAGCTCTCATCGAGCAGGCCCGAGAGATTGCTGGGGAGATCGACAGTCTCGTGCCTGACCGGGCGACGGCGCTTGAGCAAGTCACTTCCGCCGCTTGTCTTCGCGCGGCCAAACAGGGCCCGGACGCTTCTACTCTCGACCGCCTATGCGCCCTGGTCATGTACTGGAGGGGCATCGACGAGGAGAATGTAAACCCTGACTGGGCGCTCCGACTGCTAGCGCGACGGGATCCCGCGGCGGCTATGGAGCGGGCGTGGCTGTTGGATGAGGCGAACCTGATGCCGATTACAACCGGCGCCATTGCTGCAGCGTCCGGCGCGATGCACGGTGGTGTGCTCTCCGCTTCTGCTCTCTGGCCGCTGATGGCATTGGGGGCGTCTGGATACGGTATTCACACCTTCGCGCGCGAGGTAATCCAGCGGCTAGCCGCTGAGAGTGATCCGGCCACGCCCGCCGCTCTTGCGGAAGCCGCGCGCTTGACTCGGCGACAGATGGCGGAATACAGCTCCGCGCCCATAGCGACAGGCCGCTCGTTCGTGGAGTGGGCTGACACTCTCGGGGCTGCTGGCTCGGAAGAGGCCGCCCGAATGCGGTCCTTTGTCCGTGCGCTGGAGGATTCGAGGGTTGGCCGTGAGGCCCATGCTGCCCAACGGGCGGACCACGAATGGTCCCCTCCGGTCGAGGTACCGTCACCGCTCGCCCAGGAGGCCTCGTCCTTGTTGGATAGGTCTCCACGAGACGCTCTTATGCGTCTTGAGCACGCCGGGGCGGCTGAGATCGAGACCCTCAGGGCATCAGAGTTGCTTCCGCTAGTTTCGCGCCTCCGAGATGCGCTTGCCCTTGGTGACCGCGTGCGGCTCGGTCAGGTGGTGGAGCGATGGGTTGGATCCAACCATCGACGGGCGGACGACGCGATCGTCGCCCTCGATGAACTTTTCCCTAGTGCGTTGGAGGACCCCTCTAATGCTTCGGACTACATCCGGTCGCCGCTGCGTGACTCCCTGACGCGGATGCTTCACGTCGAAACGCTCGCCGTTGCCACTCACGCTCGCTGGTCTCCGCGTCTCACCAACGCTGTGTTCAGCGGCAACTGGGCCACCAGAAACGAGCGCCGCAACACGCTATTACGACTTGTAGCCCTGCAGATGCCTGCTCTCGGGGCGGGAGACCTGTTTCGTCTCGCCGCGCACCTTGCGGAACTCTTGGACGACGGTGCGCTCACCCAACTGGCCGTGGCCGTGATTGGGGAAACCGTCGGGCGGTTGCCTGTGACATATACCGCGGCAACCCTAGGCAGGCCGGCGGACCGGGTTGTGTCTCACTTGCTGGCCCTGTGCCTCTGCCATCGCGAGGTGGCGGTTCGCTGGCATGCCGTGTACGCTGTCGTGCACGGCCTATGTGACGTCGACGAGCTGCTTCCGAGTTCCGACAGTGAGGGCGCCAGATCACCAATGGCGAAGGCCCTCGTCGAGACCCTGATCCAAGAATTTGAAGACGAGTCTCACTCGCGTTGGGCTTCAACTCGCGAGTGGCTCGCCTTCGCGTTCGAGCACGTGGGACGCAGGACGCCCTGGGTCCTCGTGCCTGCCGCGTCCGCCCTGGTGCCTCACGCTGTTTCCGACACGTTTCCACATGTAAAGATTCGAGGTCACCTCGCGGGCGCTTTGCGCGCAATGCACGCGACCGATGGAAGCGTGCTGGATTCCGACGCTCTGCGAGCACTCGACGCGACGAACCGTCCCGTCGGCAGCGTGCCACGGCCCCAGCCCACAACAAAGCGTGCACCCCGAAAGGACGACCATTTGTCTGGAGGCGACGCCCTTCAGGATTGGGACACCTCTCACTACTGGTACCGCCCCATGCTAGAGGGTTTCGCTGGCGGCGTCGTGGAACTCGAGGAGCGCGCGTTCGCTTCAGCCGTGCGCTGGTTTGCACGCTTGGGCGTGACGGACGCCCGCGCGGAAGAGGAGCGAAACGGTGTACGAGACCGCTATAAGTGGCAACAGCTGCGAAACGACCACGGCGAGGAGCCAGCCGTTGAGCTCTTGAGCATGCACGCTGCGCGGCACGCGCTGTTTCTGGTAGCCGGCGAACTCGTGAGGGATGTGCCGGTCATCGAAGAGAGCTACGGTGAACCCTGGTCACACTTCTTGCGCTACCGCGCTCGTGGCGCGGACGCGGAACTCACAGGGCGGTGGGTGGATGCGGCGCCACCCGCACCTGATAACTACGGCGTCTTCTCCTCGGCGCCGGCCGACTGGCGGGATGGGCGGACGGACGATGATCACGTTGCCGAGTTGACTGCCGGCGTACCACCTGGGTGGCTCGTGCTAGCCGGGAGCCGCGACGCCTCGACCTACGAGCGTCGATTCTCCACGGAGGTGGCCGCCGCCCTTGTCGATCGCATCACTGCGAAGGCGCTGGTCCGAGTCCTCGAAGACCCGCATCCGCGCAGGTACGCATATCTGCCAACTTGGGAAGCGCACTACGATTGCGCTTTGACCGAGGCAGAGGTCGAAGCCGGCCGTCGCGGGACCGAGCTCGCCTACGTAAAGGGCGAGTCCATCGGCCTGGATGGACGATTTCGGCTGATCGCCGGACACCTCGACTTCCACCAAGAGCTTCCACTGCACGCGCACGACCCCGAATGGTCAGGATCTAGTCGCCGCTACAATCTCCTGGCTCCTGCAATCGCAGTTGAGCTCGGATGGCAACGAGCGTTTGGACGTCCAGAGTGGCATGACAAGGCGGGAGCGGTGGTCGCTCGGTACGAGACCTGGTCTTGGGAACGAAGCCGCACCTGGGCTCGTGGGCACCGGCTCATTGTTCGTGCTGACGCATTCGCAACCCTCCTGACTGATGAGCGACCATGGGATCTCGCATGGCTGGTTCATCTGCACCGCGACGTACTGCGAGCGGGAGAGCGCGAGGGGGAGTTCGATGCGGGCACGAAAAGGGCGTTCCTTTGGAGCCAGGTCATGGAGTCGCTGAAATCGGCTAGCTGAAATCGGTTAGGTGAGCACGCGATTCGCACGGTTGCCGTAGGGTGAAGGCCTACGCAAGAAGGGAGAGCGCTCCTGAGCGCCAAGGGACCCGAGCAACGCAAGCCTGTCACGGCAAGGACCCGCACGAACGACGCTGGCAAGAAGGCGCCTGCGCCGATCGCCGATTCGGACGACATCCGCGTTAGGGCGGAAGCCCTAATGGGCTTGCTCCCGGGTGACACCTTGGACGATCAAAGTCCTTCGGAGGGACCCGGATTCCTTGAGCGATGGATCGCAACTTACATCGCCGAGTTGCTAGACCAGGAAGCGCGCGGGCCGGAGCAGCAGCGGAACGCAGCGCGCGGCGAACTTGCCACCGTGATCCCGGCTCTGTGGGAGCAGCAGCTCGCTCGCGACGCCCTTGCAGTGCGCCGGTCCGTCGACTACTGGGAGCGGCGCGTTGACGAGGCCGACGAGCCCACAACCAGCTTCCTGCGAGAACTCATGGCCAATCCAGAGGGTGCGGGGAAGGCCTCGACCGGCCGTGAGGCCTTCGCGATTCGCTGGCTCGCCAAGGCCGAGGACATCCTGACCCGCTACCTCTTCGCCGTCCGTGCTGCTCGTGAAGGTTCCAAGAAGGGCGCGGCAGGGCGAGAGCGCGACGTAGTACTTACTTTCGGCCGGCGCGATGAGGAGATCGGTGAGCTTGCCAAGGCCGCTGCTGCTCTCGCGCCCGATCTAGGCCCGCTCAAAACGACCGATGTATCCGCGATCGAGCGCATTGCGTCGTCGACCATTTGGCGCGCCCTCCAGGCGCGCTTCGTCATCGCGAGCACACTCGCGCGGGACGAAGCCCCGGGAGAAAACGATCAATCAGGTCGGGGTACGAGCGGAGTTTCGAGAGGCAAGCCGGCCTCGAAGGTCCGCAGGAGCAGAAAGCCGGGTCACACGCGCACGCACAAGCATTAGCGAGATGGATACGTCCGTCCTACCGCCATCGAGAGGATACATGTTGTGCCAAGAGCCTCGCCTTCTCCACAGGAATTCGCTGCGATGGCAAGGAGCCGAGCCGAGCAGGCGTTGCGTCGCTACCAGGATCTGGGCGATCACTGGCACACGGAACACCCCAGCCTCGGCGCTGCGGCCGACATCGCGGTTGATGCGGCGATTGCCCTCGAGGCATCTCTGAAGTGCGTGGCCGATCAGAGCGGCATACGGAGGGGCGAGGACAAGCCGCCCGCGCTCTTCCGGACCCTTCGCAAAGCGGGTCGACTGCCCCGCCCAATTGCCTTCGCAGTGGATGATTACCAAGAGTCTGTCGACGTGCTCTTCAGGGCCCGGAACGTATACCTCCATGCGGGGCTGCCGACGGTAGAGCCCCTGGCGCTTGGCGGTGTGGTGCGAGACGCCCTCCGCATGATACTTCTGTTCGCCGAGCAGGACCCCCTGCTAGGGTCTGAGTGGCCGGATCTCGCCAAGACGCTTTGGGAGTTCGACGGGCAGCCGCACCACTTCGCAGCCCAGGTGCGAACGACATTTGCAGGACGTCACTTCGACAATGTTCCGCTTCACGCCCAGGTGACACGGTTCACGGGCGGAAGTGCGCTGTTCCTTGGAGGCGCGCTGCGCGCCGTCTCGGACGTTGAGCAGAGCCGTTGGGACTGGAGCGGCTCTGCAGGCGGGATCGCGAGGCTCTTGCCCGACGTAAAGGTTGAGGTCGGGATGATCGCCCCGCCTCACTCAGAGGAGATGAAGAAGGCTCCAGGGGAGAAACTGGCGGAGGGAACGCTTCAGCTGAACGTACGAGATCTATCTGTAACCGCGGAAGGCTTTGACTCTGCGGAGAACCCACTCGCCCGCCCCCATTTTCCTCTTCCCAAACGAGGACAGCGCCTGGATAGTCGGCCCGGGCGATTTGCTGCTCGCGCGCCTAGCGATGCGAGTCCCGTATCGGGTGCGCACGCGGTGGTTCGTCACACCTGACGCTCGGCTAGAAGCAGTAAGCGAGCTGCTCGAGGATGATCGTCAAGGGACCGTCGAGGGGGAGCTCCGCTTCCACTATCCGGGACATCGGGGCCAACCGGCCTTTCGCGGGGTGGCCGAAATCAAAGGCACCACCACCGCGTGTAATCCAGGGTTCCAGATCGCCGAATGGAAGCATGTGCGGTGGGATCCAGACACGGGCACCGTCCACAGCTGGTGGTGGGAAGGCGTCCTGAAGCTAAACCTTCGGTGGGGAATGCTGGTGAATATGACGTTCGGCGAAGTCGAGGTCTTTCAATGATTGCCGAACACGGTACAAACGCTTGCAGCATGGCTCAAGGCGAAACCCGACGAGTCTTAACTCTTGACGTGATCCTTGATTGTACCGATGACGTTACCCAGCGCTCTCCTGATCACCGATCGTCATAGGCGCTCTCAACATCGGGGATCAGGAGAGCCTTTGTCTCCTTACGCCTTCACCAAGTCTAGTCAGCTGCGCTGGGTCCCAAGGGCACGCGGGTCCATCGAAACGTCAACTAGGTGAGCCCCTGGTCGTCCACCACTGCGTCGGCGAGTCTCGAGCCACGCCAGGACGTCTTTGACCTGGTAGCGAGACCTCTTCCTGCCGAGGTCGATCCGTGGGATTTCCAACCTCTGTACCTGACGGCGTGCGATCTTGAGCCACTCGCCTACCTCGTCTGGTGTAAGCAGGGCATCCTGCGGGAGTTCTTCGAATCTGGTGGTTGGCACGCGTCCCAATTGGCGTTCCACGGTATCCTCAGTTCAGCAGGGATCCGAAACGATCCGTTGTGCGGATACTGACATCATCCGGAAGGGCCATGATACTGGACCACGTCTAAGGCGTGATGAGGTCTATCGGGCGACTTTGGGGGCCTTCGGCATAAGCGCACGCTTTCTTCGGCAACAGGGAACGCCGCGAGCGGAAGTCTGGCACCTGATCTGACGCAGGATTCATGAACCCCTCCCGGCCGGAGCCAGAACTCGTCTCGCGGGAATTCGCATTATCGTAGTCATCTCCGGCAGCGAAGTTACGCAGCGAGGCTGAAGTTGAGTACGGAAAGATGCATTATCGGCCTCATTTGGTGGCAGTAACTAGCACGTTGAAGGCTTTCCGGCGACCGCCACGGCCTTGGTAACCAGCAGCTCCCAGTTCTGGATCGTGCGCTCGAAGGCTTGGGCGAGCTCGTCGAGGTCCAACGATACATCTAGCACCTTGTCCCCGACCGGGATTAGCGCGTACCGCTGGCCGTAGGGTAGCCCAGAGCCGGTCGACTTATCGAAAACTGGATTCCCCTACCTGTCGCGTTTCTGGCCCGTTGTGCCGCAAAAACAGCCTAACGCCTCGGCAGGGGGAATCCGTAGATTCAGCGAGCTATGTTCCAGCGCAATCCGCCGGTCGCGACGCCGCAAAAGACCCAGACCCTAGGCTACGTGAAGGCCCTGGGGCCGATTGCTGTCGCGGTAATCGCAGCTTTCCAGCAGCATGGTGCACCGTTCTCGGCCCTCTTCGGCTTCTCCGTTATGACCTTTGGCGTTACGCTCTACGAGCCTGCCCACCGAACGTTCCTCCGTCGCAAGCGTTGGCGCCACGACGATGCCGTTGCCCGCCGCGCCACCTGGGGAAATGAGCGAACTCCAGGCGCACGGCGACTTAAGTAGGTCAAGCGCCACGCTCACGATGCGATCGGCAGGGCCGATCGAGGGGGTCTAACGCGACGGGGGCAACTGAATCGGCTCATCTCAAGAGCGTAAGAAGACCTCGCGTAGTCACATCCGAGAACGGAGTAAATTTCGGGAGCTACCCAGGGGGGCTCAGGCGTTGGCCCTCCGACTCCCCCGTATGACGTAGGGTGCTCCTGCTACCAGTCGTTAGAACTCATTGAGATTGCGGGAGGTGGCCCGATGTGCCCGCGGAGGGGGGGGCCCAGGCGTTGGCCCTCCGACTCCCCCGTATGACGCAGGGTGCTCCTGCTAGCAGTCGTTAGAACTCATTGAGATTGCGGGAGGTGGCCCGATGTGCCCGCGGCGGAGGGAGGGAGGGGGCACCGTCCGGCGTCGGGTTTGTCGCATTTCCGCCCTGTCGTGCCGCATTTTCGCCCTATGCTGGAGCACGGTGCAGGCATACCGTTCTCCTGGGTTCTCAGATCTGCCCCAATCAGCCCGTATGCCTGGGAGGTCCCGCTACGCGTCATAGAAGGAGGTCACAGTGTCGCTAATTCCCCGCATCGTGACTGCACGACTCAAGGAGAGATTCATCTTCAACTTCCGACTCCGCGCGGATGACTTTGCCCGCTACCTGCCCGTTCCGTGGCTAAAACCGCAAGTGTTCAACGGGTGGAGTGTGGCATCGTTCTGTATACTAAAGCTTGATCGCGTGATCATTTGGCCGTTACCCGGCTTCTTGGGTATGGAAACGGTTTCCTGCGCCTATCGGTGCGGTGTCATCGACTCATCCGGCCCAACCGTGGAACCGTCGGTGTATATCACGGATCGCAACACTGACCTTCCAATCATCGCACGCCTTGCGCCCTGGTGGTTTTCGGACACGATTCCCATGGTCCGACCAGTAGTGACCGACGCGCGAGATTCTTTCAAGATTCAAATCAACTATATAGATCGGCAGCGCCTGTTCTACGCGGAGGCGAACAAGGGGACTCCCGGAAAGCTCAACTCTCAAGTGTTCGGGTCGCTCGCTGAGTACAGTAGCTTTATCCATCGCGGCGTCTCGAGCTACACGCCCTCGATCTACGGGGATGCCCTTGCCAAAGTGGATCTCACTAAGGAAGACCCTTCATACGAGCCATTGGACGCCACGGTTGATTTCAGTTGGCTAGATGGGGCGTGGCGAGATGCGGGCCTCCAGTTTGACAGCGCTGTACGCGCAACCGGCGGCGAATACCGCTGGACGTACCGAGGCCTTAGATCAGAGCTGACCTGAGAGCTTATGCCGCCCGCCGGCCTCAATACAGGAGGCCGACCAAGCTCGGCTTCATCAAGGGTGCGGGATTGGTCGCCTTGCGTCTGTTACGATCGGGCGTTAGCGCAGACTTGCACATTTGACGCGCTCTCGATCGCGGGCGACATTGCCAGTCGAAGGCAGCTCGGTTGGGAGCGTCGGGCCGGGACCGCCTTGTTCCTGGTTGGCGGATTTCAGCACCGGATGGGGCAACCCGACCAAGCTCAGCCCCCACACTTAGGGGAGGCCGGTCAAACAGTTGCAGACTAGTGACGATGAACTCGACAACTGATCTTCCGTATGACACACTAGCCCTCGAGTACGACGATCGTGCCGTTGCGCGCACAAAGCTTGTGGCCGAGGTACTCCGCCGTACCACCCCGTTAGAGGCGGCGCGCGTGCTCGACCTCGGCGTCGGTACCGGCCTCATATGGGAGTACCTTGGTTCCGCAGGTGCTCCAGACTCGGTCGTAGGGGTTGACCTGAGTTCGGGCATGCTCAAGCGAGCCCGCTCAAGACGCAACCCACGGATGCGGCTCGTCCGGGCTGACTTCGGAGAGCTGCCGTTTCACCTCCAGGAATTCGACATAGTCCTCCTGGCCTTCTCTGCGCGACATGCGTCGGATCTGACAGGTACTCTCCGCCAAGCCGCGTCGACGCTGACTCACGACGGTCACCTCATGTTGATAGAGTATTCTGGCCAGACGCAACTGCAGCTTGCTGGTGCGGTGATGCAGTGCTACGTACTGCTCGCCGACGCGTTAGATCACACCGAATGGGTTCCGCAGTCGTATTTCGCAGCGTGCCGTGTTGAAGAGCTACTGTCCGCGGCGACTGAAGCAGGGTTCAACATCAAGAGCCTTACTTACGAATCTGTGGTTGAGGCCGACGGGTGCGAAGGTGTTGTCAACTTTGTAATGAACTCCCCACCAGTCGCCTTTGATCTGATTCGTTGTCACCGGAGCAAACGTGAGGAGATCCGCAGCCGACTAATCGCCGACTGTCGGGGTCATCTGCTGCCGAACCGAGTGTCCTCCAACATTTTGTTTTGCACGATGGACCGACCGAACGGAGAATGACATATCGCCATGGCTATCGGGTTTATTGCTGGGACGGGATTCGAGCACCTACTGTCTTCGGACGACCGACGTCGCATGACTACCCCATTCGGCCGTTTCGACTATCTCATCGTAAAGCTCGGCGGGCAAAACGTAGTCGTCATACCAAGGCACGGATTTGGACACGAGTTCTCACCCTTCCGCTTGCCGACAAAAGCACATCTATTCGGTATGCGGTCTCTCGGAGTGCGCCGGGTCTTGGCGGCCAGCTCGGTAGCGAGTGCCAATGACGAGATGGTCCCTGGCGATGTAGTCCTACCCGATCAGTTTATCGACCTTACCAAGACACGGGACACTACGTTCTATCATTACGACATCACCGTGCACACCGACATGACGGAGCCTTTTTGTCGCAGTATGCGGCGGTACCTCCAGCGCGCGTGGACCGAGAAACGTGACATCACAGTTCACGAGCGCGGCGTGTACGTGGCGACGGAGGGCCCCCGATACCAGACGCCGGCAGAGATCCAGATGATTCGGCGGGTGGGCGGCGACCTAGTCGGTCAGTCCGCAGTTCCTGAAGCTATTCTGGCTCGTGAGCTGGGCCTCTGCTATGTGTTAGTGGCTGTCGTCTCCTCGCGCGCGGCTGGGCTCCAAGACCGGAAGGACTCCCGTGAAATTCTCGACTCCATCTGGAGCCGATCAGATTCGCTCCGTGAACTCCTGGTCACCGCGATCTCTGACGTGGCCACTTCAGTACGTCGAGGACGGTGTAGCTGTGACTCGTTCGAAGCGGGGCGCCTTTACCACAAGCTGCGGTACGACGTGTCTGACGGCGTTATTCGTCCAGAGGTACATCATGCCGTAAGGCGGCCGCAATCTGGGCAACTCGGCTGCCAGTCCACCGAGGAAGGAGAGCATCCCGATGCCACGCAACGACGCAAAGGAACTCACTAAGCAAGCGGTGAACGAAGTCCTGAACGAGAAGGCGGTGACGTACGCGAACGGCGCCGTTGAGTTCGCTAACGCGCTAACGGACTCGTGGTCGGGCGTCATCAATGCTTTCGACGGATTCTTCCTGCGCAACTTCGTCGACGACCAGGCGCAGGCCGCGCAGGGGGTCCTTAAAGCCCGACTGAGCGCTGCGAAACGAGCACGCGATCTCATGGACAAGAAGGTCCGAGACCTGGAGAAACAGGTGAATGCGCTTCGGAGATAACCGCCTGCGAAGGCCTGTCGACGGCGGGCCACGCACCGCGTGGCTTGCCAGAACCCGGAGAAATGTTCCAGACAATCGCGTATTTCTCCTGCGGCGCGACGTGGGGCTCTTGGTACCCATGCGATAGCGCGACGTCGTTCGAGGCGGCGCACGCCCGGGCGATTCACTAGAGAGCGACCGACCAGACCTAGGGGGCACGGCGGTGGCCAGGCTCACAGAACAGAATGGCTAGCTCGCCACCCAGCACCCGGCTGGTTTCGTAGTGGATTCTTATGCAAAGCCCGCTTGGAGGTTGTCGACCCCATGAGCTAGCGTCGTCGGACGATGGTTCATCACTGTCGATCGCACGCGACCCGGTCTCAGGAATCAGTACATCAACCGATGATTCCAGGCCAACGCCTAGAGCACCTCGGGTTACTTTCGTCGCGTCGGAGGCCGCGCCGATCTTGGACTCAGACCATCGGCGCCGTTGAACTGGCTACCCAGGGCAAACCCGGGCAGTACACGGAGGCGATCGAAGATGCACTCCCGCGAGTATATCAGGCGTATCCTCAAAGCCGCCTCGGCCAAGGATCCTGGCCGGTATAAGCGCGCGGCCGCAAGGCTGCGCGGCAAGACCGTCCACGTCATCATTGAAACAGCTGAGGACGAACAGGTCTATCTCATTGGTGGTGACGATGGTCGCCTCAACATAGCGAGCCGCAGCCCTAAGGAGAAAGTGGACGTATTCTTGAGGATCCCTCCCCTATCAATCAGAAAAGTCTTAGAGGGTGTCGAAACACCGGTCGAGTCGTTCTTTCTCGGGCATCTGCGAGCCAAAGGTCATACCCGGGATCTTTACACCCTACACGCCTTTTTTCTTGACTTGGCCGAAATAGCCGTCGCCTCGAACGAGATCCAAGACATTGTCGAGTCGTTCCAGACGACAAAGGAAGGCCGTCCAGACGATAAGGGAGAACATCGGTGACGAAGGCCGCCGTCCAAAGGACCCAAAGCCTGAGCGCCGATCGTGCGCTCGAGCGCTACAAGAATCAGATTAATAGGGCACTAGCCGAACATGTTCAATCGGTCGACAAGCTGCCAGACGAAGTGCGGATGGCTCTTCAGTACACCATCGCTGTTGGCGGAAAGCGCATCCGGCCTACGATTGCTTTGCTGGCCTGCGAGTCCGTAGGCGGCAGCGCACGCGATGCACTCCATGTAGCGGTTGCGGCGGAGCTGCTCCACACTGCGACGCTCATCTATGACGATATCATCGACGGTGACAAGTTGCGGCGGGGCCAGCCCGCGGTACACGTGAAATTCGGCCAGGATCTGGCCATTGTCGTGGCAGGGATGCTGACCACGCGCGCCCTCTACACTGTGATGGAGGACACAAGGCTCCTGCGCCACATTCTGAGCGCTATGGATGAGCTGGGTGTCGGGGAGGTGCTGGACATACGAGGCGAGATTGGGGATGTGAAGGGTTATCTCTTGGTTTCAGAGAAGAAGACGGCGACGTTGTTCCGGCTAGCTGCCGACATGGGAGCGCTCATGGGAAACGCAACGCCGGCTCAACAGACGGCTCTGGGCGACTATGCACACAACTTGGGCGCTGCCTTCCAGTTAAGGGATGATGTCCTAAATGCGGTCGGTGACCAGAAGCAGCTAGGTAAGCCCGTCGGCAGCGATCTTCGCAAGGGCAGGCCTTCGATAGTGTCCATCCTGGTTTGCGAGCACCTCGACGTTCCGCTCCAAAAGTTGGCTGGCCGCGCAGGAAACGAGTTTCCGGGTGCCAGGACGATGCGCAGACTGGTTTCGCGCGCGGCTGAGCAAGCCATGGTCCTGTGCAACTCTTACGTGGGCCAAGCGGCGAATGCACTTCAGATGCTGCCGGACTCGGTGCACCGCGAGAACATGCATCATCTGCTCCGCTCCGTAGCCACGCGCTCAAGATGAGCCGTATTAACGAGGGGCCAGTCCGACGGTGCCTCATGTCGTTGGTCCAAGGCCGATTTCCGTGGGGGAATGTGGCCCTGCAAATCGCCGCACGTGAAGCCTCTAATGAGAACGCCCAGCCGGCTTTAATAGTGATCGAGGGCGCTAGTAAAAAGGCCCAATACCCTACTCTTGGGATTCTGGGGCCTGATCTAAGGGGGGATCATGCCACATGAGTCTGATTTCGCTAAAGCACATTCTTCCTTCTTGCGGCAAGCCTTTGCGCTGGCGCGACAGGCGTTGACACAGGGGGATCGGCCATTTGGAGCACTCATGGCAGTGCAGGGCAACATCGTTCTGCAAGCAACAAACACGGTTATCAGTAGGAATGATCCGACCGCCCATGCAGAAATGAATCTGCTCCGTCGGGCTGGGCGAGAGATCCCCGGTGAGACGCTGGCGCGCGCCACGCTCTACACCAGTACGGAGCCATGCCTCATGTGTGCTGGTGCCATCGTGCAGATGCGGGTGAATCACGTGGTGTACGGTTGCCGGGCGGAATGCATTCCCGACCGGCCGCGCGAACATCCCACGCTTTCTGGACGAACAATCTTGCTAGCCAGTGACCCGCCCATTCGTGTGGAAGGGCCATGTCTGGAGCAGGAGGCCCTAAACATCCATCTGGAGAGTCGCTGGTGGTTGGCTGGGGTGTGAGAACTCTGAGTTTGAAAAATGGCTGATACGGAATTTCGAGTTGGGCGGGAGATTAGACTGAGGCGGCTCGTCGAGTTCCCTTTCCACGAAAGCAAGTGCTGCACCAGTCGTGGGATGGGCAACCCCGCAATTCGTCCGGGTCGTCGCGCGCCTCGAGTCATTCAGTTGCCCTGATCTTGACATTGTGCTAAATGGCGCAGGGAATCGAGGAGGAAGTAATGCGCAAGACGCTGACCTTGGGACCACTGTCCATCATTTTTGCGAATGAAAACCGAGAAATGCAGATTCCTCTGCATCATCACTACGCGCAGGTGCATCTCTCGTATGCTTTTTCGGGGAAGGCGGGGTTTCCGGTCTTGGCCGAGACAATGGATAAGGTACGTGAAAAACTAGACGGCCTTGTGGAAGCGCCATTCATGAATACCCGCAACGAGGAAATTCTCGAAGCTATCTATAACGCATTCCGAGATTGGGATTGCCCAGAAGTAAACCATCATAGCGGGGAATGGGATCTGGTGGCCGTTGAATTGGCGGTTCTGGGCGCACGTGACCGGCTGGGGCATGCAGAGGGGCTCGCAACTTATCGTTTGGAAGCATGATGAACGGACGAAAGCACCACCATGTGCTGATTACCGGTGGGGCGGGCGGTATTGGGGAAGCGCTCGCGCGTTGTTTCTTGACAGAAGGACACCGGGTTGTGATAGTGGACCGTCGGGCGGACGCTTTGGAACGTATCCAGCAACAGTTGCCGGCGATTCAAACGACGGTCCTTGATATAACTGACACGGCAGCCCTCCAAGATCTGGCCTCAAAGCTTGGACCCTGTCCGGACGGACCGGATGTTCTGATCAACAATGCGGGTATTCACGGATCGGTGCCGCTGATTGCACCCAATTATGACGTGGCGGATCAATTACGTGATATTGATTCTGAGATCCGAACCAATTTTACGGCCTTGGCCCAGAATTGTGCGCTGTGGCGCCCTTACTTGCAGGACCGAGCGGGTGGAGCAGCGATAGTGAACATCGCATCGGCTCTTGCATTCGTGCCCAAGTACTCCTCGGCCACTTATTGTGCAAGCAAAGCGGCTGTCCATCAGTTCAGCCTGTCACTGGCGCTGCAACTGGCGCATACACGCATCCGCGTCGTGACGGTCTATCCGCCGATGGTGGCCACCCACATGACGGCCGGCCGCGACCTTCCGACTACGATGTCAGCCGATCGCTTTGCCCATTTGTTCTATCGTGCATTTATTAATGGAAAACGGACGATAAGGATCGGTGACAGCCGGTGGCTTTATTGGTTACATCGTTTGTCGCCTGCCTTAGCAGCCCGCTGGATCGAACCCTAACCGGAAAAGGTGGGCAAATGTCGCCCAAAGGCGCGAGTTGGAACTGGGTTCGATGATTCAATGCCATCGAGCTGCTACAAGCGTCGCCGAACAACGTAGCTTGTGGGAAGTGCGTCTCTCGCCTGCTCCGGCTCAAAGAGTTTCGCTGTAGCCAGAGTGGTGGGACCCGATCCATTGCCGAAACGAGGTGGTGAGCCAAGCGTGAAGTATGCGGTGAAGGAGATCTACTACACTCTCCAAGGCGAGGGCGCGAACGCGGGCCGCGCTGCGGTCTTTCTCCGGTTTTCGGGTTGCAACCTTTGGACGGGCCAGGAGGGGGCCCGTGCCGACGCGGTATGCCAATTCTGCGACACAGACTTCTTCGGGACTGACGGCCCTGGCGGCGGGAAGTTCTCCTCCCCTGAGGAGCTTGCAGCGGCTGCTTGGGCGAGGTGGCCCGCGGAACGTCCGTGCAGGCCCCGTCCCTTGGTGGTATGCACTGGCGGCGAGCCGATGCTGCAGCTAGATCAGACGCTTGTCAGCGCATTGCAACACTGCGGGTTCGAAGTCGCTGTCGAGACGAATGGCACCCTCCCAGCAACTCGCGGAGTGGACTGGATTTGTGTAAGTCCGAAGGCGGGGGCGACGCTACTGCAACGGAGTGGAGACGAGTTGAAGCTCGTGTATCCGCAAGCTGGAGCGGCGCCGGAGCTATACGATTCTCTGGTGTTTCGGCATTTCTTCCTGCAGCCAATGGACGGTCCCCATCGAGAACGGAACACAGAACTGACAATTAGATACTGCCTGGAACACCCGCGGTGGAGACTGAGCCTTCAGACCCATAAGCTGATCGGGTTGCCGTGAGGGGACACGCCATGGAGATCTTCAAGGAATTCACGTTCGAGGCGGCACACCGACTCCCGAACGTTCCCCAGGGACACAAGTGCGCACGCCTTCATGGCCATTCCTTCCGGGTGACGATCCATTTGCATGGTGTTGTCGAGCCCGATTCCGGGTGGGTGATGGACTTTGCAGACCTGAAGGAGGTATTTCAGCCGTTGCACGATCAACTGGACCACCACTGCCTGAATGAGATCGATGGTCTCTCCAACCCCACAACCGAGAACATCGCTCGCTGGATTTGGCAGAGGATTCGTCCATCTTTGCCAGGGCTCTCCAAGGTCTTAGTTCGCGAGACGTGCACTTCGGGCTGCGTTTACCAGGGGGACGACGACTGACTATGGAAGACGTCCAAAAACACCGAGACGGTATAAGGTCGCGTGCAAGCTCTTCCCCAACCGAGGGAGAACGCCATTCTCAAGCGCCCCGACCACCGAAATCATTTTCGAAGACCACTGCATCCCTCGACCGGTGCTCCAAGTACTATGAGTGCATCGTTATTCTGGGTAGGGCGGGTAAGATCACTGACCTACTACCGGGCGAAGCAAAGAGACTCGAAGAGAAGTGGGCCGGCTCCCTCGCTGTCTTGGCCGAGGAGTCGCCGGGTTACATGTCAGCAGACGAGCAGGTCCGATCGATTTCTAACATCTGTCCTGAAGTCGGCTTCGACACCTTCGGCCACTTCGCCACCGGATTCGTTGACTACGCAGATGAGCTAGACTCAGGCCTTGCTCACGAGCGTCTCGCCTGGATCGGGGCGTCGCGTGACCACCGCGTTGCCTGCCAAGAAAGAGGTCAAGACCTGAGAACCTCAATGAGTCGGTCGAGCAAGCGTGCGGTAGCGCGGGCATCGCCCTAACGCCGTGTGTCGCTCTTTGGGTCAACCTGAATTCCAAAGTACTCCAACACTTCGCTTGAGCCAGCACTGCTGAGCGGTACCTGAGGAGTTTCTAGACGAAGACGCGGCGGCGGTTGCGTCCCATCTTGCTGGTGGGACCGACCAAGAGGCTACCCTAAGGCCTGCGGCGGCACGTGCCGGGCTCAAGGTGGTCTGAAAAGTGCCAGCACTCTTGCCCACACCGGCCGCACTCAAGCTTGAGGATCGCAATCGAGTCCGCTTTTCTACGTGGCCGTGTCGTGTGACTTTGCTTCTAGTTCGACCCGGTAGCTCAGTTGGTAGAGCAGCGGACTTCTAATCCGTTGGTGTGGAGTCGCGTAAGTGCGGCTTGGGAATTGGTTTCCCTTTCTTGTGAGGAAGCTGGAGACTAAGGAAGAAAGCAGCGTACTAACCACACACTCTAAACACACTGCGAGAGCGCGGATCGCGTCGAAAGCACGCGCGTTGCGCCGATCGGGCAGGTGTTTGAGCGGGCACTCGAGAAGCAACAGCCTCGATCTCAACCGGACTTCCGACAGGCCACCCGTCAGGAGGACCTTTCTTCGCATTCCAGCTCGCCTAGGTCCGCGTGCAGGTCGATGTCCACGATGCTCTGGCTCGCCTGCGTCCCCAGTGCAAGCTCAGCGCCCTCAGCCGCCTGTCGACGCCGTCGGAATGATGACCTGCGGATGACCCCGACAGGTCAAAGGACCAGCCTCTCGACCATCCCTGAGATGTTGTCTAACGCCGTGAGCCCGACGCAGGACGTGGTTCTGCCGCCAGCCTTGGCGCCGCCGACCATCCCGCCAAGGATCTCGTCCCGGATCTCACCGTTGACGAACAGCGCCAGGGTCGGAACGCGGTTGACGCCCCACCGGGCGCACAGACGTGCGGTGTCGGGCCCGAAATTGACACGCACCACCTTCACAACGCCTTCGTACTTCTGCGCCGCCTGGGACACGACCTGAACGAGCGCCTGGCTTGGTTGGCACCAAGGGGCGTCGAAGTGCACGAGCACTGGGAGCTGGGCGGCCAGCACCTCGATATCGAAGTCGAACTCGTCGACGTTCCTTACAGGAGCCAGTCGCTGCTCTAGCATACTCACAATGCTCTCTTTCGACGTCACGCCACCGATGGCATCCACGCGTCGCCCTTTGTGGAAAAGCATCGTTACCGGCAACCGATTCACCTTGTATTTCCGGCAGATCGCGGAGGTATCTCCGCCCATGTCCACTGCGACGAACTGCACTCGGTCTCCATACTTCTCTGCGACCTCGTCGATGTGCGGCACGAGATTCTGGCTCGGCACGCACCAGGGCGCACGGAAGCTTACCAGCGTCGGCTTGTCTGCCTGAAGAACCACCTTCCTGAACTCATTGTCCACCACATAGCGTATCGGCATGTGCGTCTCCCCCGTCGTCAGTCCAGGGCTTCGTGTCGAATCCGCGAATCGGTCGTGCGGGCCTCGGGCCTTATGGTGCACTGGTCGAGCCCCGGTCGGAGGTAGTCGTTAGGTTCTCGCAAACCGGCGGCTATCCCGATTCGCGTAAGCACCGACCAGAGCGTTCGCTTCTCGCCTCCTTTCGAGCTTTGCGATCACGTGATTTAGGCGTCCAGCGGGAATCGCGCAGGTCATCTCGTCAGGGGACATCCCCGTGCGAACGCGGCTCAACATGCAGCCCGTGCTGATCGCGATCAGGCCCTGCTCCTTCGCAATGGAAACAATGTGGCACTGCGGCTTACCAACGAAGGTCGCTTCGGGAAAGGCGTCGTGGATCATCATGGCCTGAAAAGCGTTGATACGGAGCAGAACTACATCGGGAGCGGTAGACGCCGCTAGTGGGCCGTAGGAGATGTAGTTGGGTCGCTGCTGGATCACCGGGAGTTGCATGGCTTCGCCGGCCGTGACCCACTCACACTCTAGGAGGGTTCGGACGTCTTCGTTGTCAATGACCTCGTGCAGACGTTTGAGGCCGTGCGTAACGCTGCCCACGCTGCAGTTGAGGTGGTCCGCAGGAACCGTCGTAAACGACCTGTTCTGCGCTTCTATCCAGAACACGCAGCCGGCCGGCACCTTGCCCGTTCGACCATCGGCGCTCGGGCTCGGCATGTCGGCCTCGTATGGAGGGAGCGCGCCAGGGGCGTCTTGCGAGAAGGTGATGGTGACGGCACCGCGTCGCAACCCGAGAACGGCGTTTAGCCGTTCGTCCAACTGCTTCCAATCGACTGGACGCATTGCTGATGTCCTTCGCTAAACTGCGTTGCTCGGCGCCTGGGCGGTCATCGGGACGATCTGATTGGCGGTCGATGGAACGCAGCAGAACCAAGACGCGGTGGCCGTTGGTGGCGGGTCGGCGTCGGTCCGATGAAACCGCCTGTCAGCGCGCTGAGCCACCTTGACACGGACGAATCACTGTACGCATCTACATGGAGATTGCGTACGACATCGCCGCGCGAGACCTTGTTCTCGTGAAACGCTCGGCTGGCCATATTTGGACTCAAATGCCTGTTCTCTCGGCGTGGAACTGCGACCGGGCCGCACCCATCAATGATGGGCAAGTGGGCACCTGGATGTCAACTAACGTGGTATCTGGTGGGCCACCGTCCGGTCGTTCCCCGCGACGCCAGACTCAGCCGACGACACGCCCTGGTAAGCGACCAGACGTGATGGCAGCTGGGCAAGGGGCTGGCCGGTGCAGGCTGTCGCCCCAGACCTCATCAAACGGCGCGAGCTGAGCAAAGCTCGCGGACCAACCAGCTAAGCGACAGCATTTTCTTGGTATATCGACGCGTAGCATTTCTTAACCCGGGCCCAGTCGAACTCGTCGGCTCGCTTCATGAGTGCCCGGCTCTTGGCCTCGCGATCGGACGGATTGCGAACATAGTGCAGGAGCCGAGAGACGGCTGTGTCGTACCGGCCCGCTTCGTAGGCGTCGGAATCGTCGTCCAGGTACTCCTCGACAAGGGACGGCAGGCGGGGACAAATGACTGGGCAACCGGCGGCCATGGCCTCCAGGAGCGCGTTCGACGCGGTTGCTTCCAGGAACGGCAGAAATAGCGCCGCCGACTGCGCATACAACTCCACTAACTCGGCTTCAGACACACGCGGGCGTACTTCGAGTTGGGAGCCGTTGCTAACCAAATTGGCGCGCGCGCCGGCCCCAAGGGCGATCGACCGTACCCCGGCGCGTGCCAGCATGGCGACGACCTGCCTTGCTCCTTCCCAATCGCGCAGGACGCTACCAACGATCAACACATTCTGCCGACGCCAAGGAGGTGCCGCCGACGTTGGCCGAAAAGCCTTCGTCCAAACACCATGCGGAACGGTATAGATTGGCGCCGCCAGGCCGAAGTCGGAGAGCTCGCGCCGCTGGATCTTTGACACCGTGATGATCGCATGGCTCGCTTTGAGAGCAGCGATGGCCGACGGATCGGCTCTCAGACGGCTTACTGGCTGATGCACGGAGGAGACAATTCTCGCCCCTGGAAATCGCTCGCGAAGGATCTCCGGCAGAGCCTTGCCGCTGCAGTCAGCGTAGATGACATGAAAGAGTCGGTGAGGCGTGGAAGCGGGATCTTGCGGCTCCCTTTGCCACTCGAGTCGCCCCGCCTCGAAGGCTTGCCCATCGAGCCAGCCGGCCTCGGGGAAGAGCGAGCAGACCTGGTCGTATCCGCTGCTCGGAGAATGGTCACAGCAGCGATGGCCGACGAATACCAGGTCCATCATGGAGCGTCGTTGGCGCCGGCCATCGATGAATCGACTAGAATCCGCTTTGTCTTTTCTCGGCTTCGTTCGAGGACGCCCTCCTGGATTGAAGTCGCGGTCACGTTAAGGCCGACCCGATCTCGGAACGCCCTCTCCACTGTCCGGCACAGGTCTGGCGGAGCTTCGGCCTCGATGAGTAGTTCGTTGTCCGGCTCACGGGGGATCACCCATGCGCGCCACTCGGCGGTGGCCGGCACGAGGTCTGCCATGATCTCCGCGACCGCTGATGGATAGACGAGGACACCGCCGATCTTCAGACTGTTGTCCGTGCGGCCGAGGATGCGCGAGATGCGTGTCGGAGCGTCGGCTTCGCCGGCCGTTGCCCGCACGAGGTCGCGGGTGCGGTATCGAACGAGTGGCGTGCGACCGTCCGTCCGCCGCGTCGTGATCGTCAGCTCCCCCACGTCGCCAATCGGCACAGCTCGGTCCGCCGTCGGATCGAGCACCTCCACCCAAAAGTCCTGGGTGTTCAGTTCCAGTTCAGCTACCGTCGGGTCGGGAGCGAAGGCGACCGAGGGACCTCCGGTTTCGGTCAGGCCGTAAAGCTCGATCCACAAGAAGGCCCGGGGCAGGTGGGACAGAAGTTTACGCCTCAGCGGCTCCTCCGCTGGTTCCGCACCGATGAACCCGAAGCGCAGCGGTGTTCTGGTGAGGTCAAAGCCGGTCGCGTTGGCGGTCTCAACGAGGCGCTGCAGATAAGAGGGCGTCGCGCTGATGGCTGTCCCGAGGCCGTCAGCCAGCAGCTTGAGGACGGCAGTTGGCCCGGTGGGCCCGAGCGGGATCAGTCCCGCGCCGCAACGGTTGGCGAGGAGGTCGAGCGCGGGCCCTCCCACCCATAGCCCGTAGCAGTGGGTGTTCAACAGCACGTCTTCCGATGTGATTCCGACCCGCCGACCGACTTTTTCGAGCCAGCTTGCGGTCCGGTCCCACTCTGCCTCGTCAAGCGAGATGTACAGCCGGTCGCCCGAGGTCCCCGAAGTCGCCAAAACCCTATGGGCACCGGGTGCCCCGCGGGCCGACATGGGGAAGCGCCCGTACGTGCCGGTTAGCGCTTTGTCGAACGTGGGGAGCGATGCCAGGCTCGACGCATCGATGTCCGCCAGATGATCGCGGTACAATGGAATGCTTCCACGCGCGGTCACAACCAGCTCCTTGACCCACGCGGGATCGCCTGTCCTCGGGCGCCACAGCCGCATGGCTGGGTCGCGCATCGCGGTATCCACCGCGTCGAAGAGGGCCTGGACGTTGCTGGCGCCGAATCCCGTGGCTCCTGCGCGCTGGAGCAACTCGAGGAAGAAGCTGCTCCGCTCGGTGATCGGGAGCGTGAAAAGCTGAAAAAGGAGACCATCACTGTCGTTATCGATCAAGATCTCGTTGCGCCGTAGTGAGTCCCAGGCAAGCGCGCGATCACTTAAGCGTTGATGGCAACGCTGGAGGTGGTCCTTTGGGATGGGGAGGAAAGACACCCCTTTTGATCGCAGCCATTCGACGGCGGCAACGAGATCGTCGTAAGCGAATGCTACGTGCTGCACGCCCGGGCCCCCGTGCGCCTCTAGGAAGCGCGAGGTCTGTCCGCCGCTGGTGGAGCTTATGGGTTCGGTCAGCACGACCGCGAAGCCAGCCGGTGATCGCAGCACAGCGCTTCGCATGCCGTTGACGCTGTCTCCGACCTCGCGGCAGTTCTGGACGTGGATGTACTCGAACCCAAAAACCTCGCTGTAGCAGCGCGCGACGCGATCGATCGTGCCCCAGGGCAGGCAGTATGTGAAGTGGTCGATTGCGCGGACCTGGGTCCTGTCCTGCGGGCTTCGAGAGTCTTCGCGCGGCACGAGCCTTTGATCTCGAAGGGAGTGAAGGATCGTTCCGTCGCCCAGCAAGTCGATTCGCGGGCCGCCGCCTTCGTTCGTTACCTTCAGCCCCTGCGCCAGGGCACGGTCTATGACGGCGCCAACCTCGTCGCTGGCCATCGCCACGTCCGCGATGCCGTCACCGTGTCTCGCCACGTAGCGGGCGATTGGGCTAGCGGAGGACGTTCCCTCGCGGAGAACGAAGCACGCGCTCCCAGCAGCGAGGCACGTGGCCTTTTCCTCCTGCGGCGAGTTGAGTTCCGCCTCAACGGCCTGGAACCCGAACATAGTGGTCAGTATCCTCTGTGTGTTCCTAAGGTCGCCAACCCACAGCTCAAGAGCGTCGAGTTGGACCTGCGGCCGGGATAGACTCGGTAGGGAGCGACTCATAACAAGCCTCGCTCAAGAGGGACAACGGGACAGCCCGGGGCCGCTGTTTTCAGGCTCAGGACGGCCGCGTCTATGGCATGTCTCTGGCAGGTACGTTAATGTCTGCCGGTGTGAGCCGTCAACGAGAGTCCCGATGGGCCGGAAGGCTGTAGGGGGCAGTGAAACGAGAGGTCGCTAGCTCTCAGGAAGCCAACCGAGTGCGGGCCGGACACGCGGCCTTTATCGGGTGCCCAGTCGCCAGCGAGGATTCGCTGGCGAGGATCGGACAGGCGGCGCGCTCGACCCTGCCCCAGAGGATCAAGTCCTTGCTTTCGGCAATGTCCAAGGAAGCAGGCCCAGCCTCGGTTCTGATTCGGGGCCTTGCCGCTGAAGCCGACCTCCCCCCTACACCGCAGCGAGCGAATCCGACCGGGGGCGCCCAGTTGTCCCTCCTTTCTGAGGTGGTGCTCCTCGGAGTGGCAACTACACTCGGGGAGCCAGTCAGCTACCGAGCCGAAAAGAATGGGGCTATTCTGCAAAGCGTCTTTCCAGTCGAAACGGAGCGCAATTCGCCGTCTAACGAGAGTTCGTCGTCCATGCTAGACCTACACACCGAACTCGTCTTCTCGCGGCGAAAGCGGACGTGTCCTCTCGACGTAGACAGCCCAGACTTTATTCTGCTGTGGTGCCTGCGCAGCGATCCGGATCGGGATGCGGCGACGCTCGTCGCGGCGGTCGATGACCTGTGTGCCGGCCTTCGTCGGGGTCATCTGCGCGTCCTGTCGGAGCCGCGCTTTGAGCTCCGGGCGCCGTTCTCGTTTACACGCGACTTGCCGGATGACCGGCCCTGGGTCGGACCCGTGCCGCTGCTCCGAGGTGAGAGCCCGCATCGACGCGCCGCCTTCGACCTCGCCTGCGGCACTCGCGGATTGGACGCGGAAGCGGAGAGCGCGCTCGCCGCCTTGCGCCACACCGCGAAGGTCCCTGGAGTCACGAAACGAATCGTTCTGCAACCGGGTGAATTGCTCATCCTGGACAACCGACGCTGCGCGCACGGTAGAACGCCCTTCCCAGCGCGATTCGACGGCAGCGATCGCTGGATGCTGCGCCTGTACGTACGTCGGTCTCTTGCGGGCATGGAGCCGGTCGATCCCGGCTTACCGCGGGTTTTCTAGGTTGGCCCCGGGAGACCCTCGTCTGGCTCGGCTGGGACAGCCAGCAGGTCACACGAATCGCAGGCGAGCGGGAGTCCGCAATAGGCGCGCCAACAGTGTACAGGGGTCTGGTGGACGAGCAAGATGCGCTCGAGGTGGTCTGAGGCGCCGGACCCCTTCAACACTACGAGGTCGCCTGAGCGAAGCTCGCTCTGTAGGAAGCCATTGGCATCGCGGACTGTCGCGAACAATCGAACCATGGCTCGCGCGCCCGATAACTCCGTGAGAAAATCGGGAGAACCGCGACGGCGACCGCCCCAGAGACTCTCGGGTCGATCCCCGACGAAAACCAGGAGGTCGGCCACGTTCGCCGCCGCACGCCCGAAGGAGGTGTACACCTGCCTCGAACGCCCAGGGTGATCGGAGATCCGTCCGACGACGGCGACTTTGCGTTCGGCCTGGGCTCGTTCTAGAAAGTGCAGTAACTCACTCAGCGAGTCGCTGGGGGCTTTAAAGTCATCTCGGATGAAGGTTATCCCGGCTGCGGTAACGACCGAGCTCATCCGCCGGGGCGTGGGCGGGAGTTGCGCGATGCGCCCAATCGCCTCTCGGAGCGGTATTCCCAGTGTGTGGGCGATCGCGAGTGCGGCCACGGCAGAGCCCGCGAGATGCTCGCCGATAAGCTGTGTTTGCACTCGGTGGTGTTCACCAGCAAACAACAGATCAAACGAAAGCCGGCGTGGCCAGTTACTACCCACGTTTTGAACCCGGAAGTCGGCTTCGGCGTGCCAGCCGAAGCCGAGCACCCGGCCGCGAGTTCGACGGCGCATTGCCCAGACACGGGGATCGTCGGCGTTGAGGATAGCAGTACCCGTGGGCGGAAGGCACTCGATGACCTTGGCCTTTTCCGCTTGGGTGTGCTCGAGCCCGTGAAACGCGCTATGGTGGTCACGGCGAACGTTGAGGACCACACCGACATCCGGTCGGACGAGTTCTAACCCCGCGTCGAGGGTCCCAGGGCCCCAGGCACCCAGCTCCTGTATGCAGAAGCGGTGATGCGGTTCAACGGCGAGTAGGTGCCCGACCAGCTCGGCACCGCAATTGCCGCTCCCCGGGTTGCTTGAGCCCGGAAATGTTGGCAGCAGCAAGCCGGTTGCGAGGTCCTTTGTCGTCGTCTTGCCGCAGCTACCAGTGATCGCGACGAAGGTGACCCCGCTCAGTTCGGACCGATGAGCCCGCGCCTTGGCAAACATGCTCGCGCTCCGCTAGAAAAGAACATAAGATATGCCGTTCGGGTAGATCGATGCGCGCGGTGTAGCTTCCCCAATTTCCTGGAATCCAACTCGCTAGCCCGAAGAAAGATGCCGTACAACGAGATCTACGACGAGATAGGTGCCAAGCGCCCCCAGTACGCGGCGATCCAAACCAGAACCGCCGTCGACGTGACGAAGCCCGATTCATCGGTCGTGTCGACGCTCTCCCGCGACGGGATTCATCCAGTGCCACTCGTCCTCGACGAAGACGAGTACCAATCCACTCTCGTTCCCGGCATGCTGCAGCGAGCTCTTACGCTACAGGCGCTATTCGAGGACATTGCGATCGGCTCCGCGCGAGTCATCGACACAGGGCTGGTTCGGCCGGACGAGGTTGAGTGCATTCTCGCGTCCGAAGGGTTGGCTGCGAAACCCTTGAGGCAGCTCTGGAAGGGCCAGTCGCGCGAGCAGATTCGCTTTGTCTATGGCCCCGATCTCGTGCGAGGCCCAGAAGGGGAGTGGGTTGTCCTTGAAGACAACGTGGGCTGCGTGGGCGGGGTGGCTGCAGGCTTCGCCACACGAGACGCCTACGTGAAAGCGGCCGGCTTGGGGCCGGGGCACCCCTCTACCACCGATCTCGCTCGAGCCATCAAGTGCTTTCTTGAGCGCGTCGGCATCCAACCCGATACCAGTGGCCTCTTCGGCTTCGCGGGTAGGACGCCACCGGGATGTGGTACTTCCGAAGCCTTCGAGACCCAGTGGAAGGCTGACTGCCTGCGATCCTTCGGGATTACCGTGACGCGGCCGGAGGAGCTTTTGGATCGAATCCGTCAAGGCGCCGCAGATCCCACCGCGATGGTGAATTTATCCGCCACCCAGACAGCTGCCTATCGAGAGCTGGCACGTGTCACATTCACGAAGTCCCCGGTACCGGTGCTCGGTGCCCCGGGCGTCGAGTTGATCGCGTCGAAGAGCTTCTTGCCGTTCGATGAGGCGCTTGTGGCGGAATATCTCGACGAGCAGCTTGTCATTCGGTCTGCGTCGAGCCGACTTGTCCGCGAGCGGCCGGACCATCTCCCTGACAAAGGAGTGCTCAAACGATCAAACGGGTGCCAGGGGACCGAGGTATTCTTTCTGGATGAGATCCGCGACGAAGATGGGTCTAGGACCCTCCTCGAGACCGTCCGTCAATGGGGCCCCTGCGCGGCGATTATCCAGGAGCGCGTCGAGCGGTCCTTTCTCCCCGGCACCGGAATCGGTCCTCCGGACCCTGTGCAGGTCGAAATTCGACCAATCGTGTACGTCTATGGTTGGCGGGCGGCGTTTGTCGGCGAGGCTGTGGCTGCGCGCGCGCTTCCCGTCAACGCCGAGAGGCGAGGCAACATCAGCCCGGGCGGCTTCTTTCTGCCGGTGCTGCGCGAAGCGTCAAACAAGAACGCGGGGAGGGAGGGCTGCTCTCTGCGGGGCCCCCTGGTGATTGGGAGTCTGACTGAGGATCGGAGGGGTCAGTTAGGGCGTCGATGTTAGCCACCGACCGAGGGGCCCTGGCATGAAGGAGCGATCGGCGATCGCGAACTTTCTTCAAGAACTCTCGACCTCGCTAGGCGAGGGGCGTGGAGTCCCGGCGATCAACCCCAACGTTGTCAATCCCGATTTGCGTCGCCGTCTGGGACTGTTCATGACCAATGTGGGACGCTTGCCAGAAGGGGTTCACGGGCGACTCGGGGTAGCCCTGAATCAAGATCAGATTCCATCCAAGATATGGCTCATCGAGCACCTCGCCAGATCCATGTCCCTCCAGGACAGCCGCATCCTCGTCGTGGGCGGATGGTTCGGTGTGTTGCCTCTTCTCCTTCGGTGCCTGTATCCGTCCTGGCGCATTCGCACTGACCTCATTGACCTCGATGTCGTGGCTTGCGAGGTGGCGAGCACTCTGCTAGAGGGTGTCGTCGAAGACACCACCATTACGTGCGGGAATGCCAACGAGATCGACTATGGAGACTTTCGGCGTGAGCCTCGCGGCGTCGTTGTGAACACCATCTGCGAACATATGAGAGATTTCATCGATTGGTTCGAACGCGTCCAGTCGGGGCAACCGATCGCCCTCCAGAGCAACGACCATTGGGGGTGTTCGGAGCACACGAACTGTGTGGGGTCGCTTGAGGAGCTGGAAGCTCAGGCTCCGCTGTCGGAGACGCTATTCCGAGGAACCCTTCCGCTGTCGCGTTTTCGGCGTTTCATGATCATCGGCCGCCGCTGATCGCGGGTCAGGAACCGTCAGGCGCGGAGTTTTGCAGTTGGCCCTTCATCACATAGGAACAAAATTTCCCACCGCGCTCAGACTGTAACCGAGTGCTGTCGGTAGGCTTACGGCCTGGTTCTCAACTTGAACTGAATCGGTGTGAACCCGGTGCAGCGCTTGAAGGCTCGCTCAAACGTGCGAAAGCTTCGGAAACCCGTTAGCGAGGCCACGCGTCTCAAGGATTCATCGTTCGATTTCAAGATGGCAATGGCCTTTTCGATTCGCAAACTCCTTTGCCATGCCGTGAAAGTGATCCCTACCTTTGCGTGAAAGAAAGTCGAAAAGTACTTTCGCTCGAGGCATGCCACGTCCGCCGCTTCGGCCAAAGAGACAAGGTACTCGCGCGAACCTTCAACGTGCTGTTTGACCCTTGCGAGTCGCGCGTAGTACCGGAACGCTGCTTCATTAAGTCTCATCGGACCGCTTGACTGAACGGAGGGCGGCGTCTTGGCAGTGTTATCCCCGCCGAGATAGCGCATTCGTGACTTTGCCCCCACGCCGAGGCTTCGGGCTTGAGCGCTCATGCTTCTGGTGTGTGCCCGTCGTCGGAAATTGGCTTAATTCTCATGATTCACCATGTATTCGGCGGCCGGTAGGCTGTTTTTGCGGCACCGTAGGGCGGAAGTGCGACATTGAGATGGCTGGCCGCCTGGTCCGACGGACGGTATGGAGGCTTCCACGACGTTGACCAAAAAAACGACGCCCCTTCCTGCCTTTTTTGTCGAGACTGGATTGCGAGACAACGAAATGGTCCTCATGCAGGCACGGCGTGACGGCGTCATTCCCTACAGCGCCTGGCGGATCCAATGTCAAGGCCCTGAGGAAGTTGACCCCCGTCACGACCGGTGCCGCTTTAGTCACGAATTTCGTCGCACAAGCGTGTGAACAAGCGTGCATACTTATACCGTGGGCGTTCCCCACGGCGCAGCGAGGAGTCACTCCGGACGCCGCTCCTTAGGTGTGGCGATGATGGGTGGGCTGTCTGCTACGGACCCGCCTGGACAACCTTGGAACATGCCTGCGCGCTGCGTTCTCACGTGACTTCAGTTGAGGCGTACCCATCGTTAGGGAGGACCGGACAATGAATCGGCGAGCTTTCCTCGGTCAGACGGCGGCGGGAACTACTTTACTAGCAGCTTCAGTGCCCGGGATCAGAGAGGGGAGGACGCCAGAAGGGAAAGTCCACTCTGCATATGGTGCATGGCTCGCCTACTTGATGAATGAGAAGCGCATTGACAGCGAGAAGCTGGCCAAAAAAGCGGGCGTCGATCGGCGTCTTATCGATCGCCTGATCAACGGTGAGGTTGCGCCGGAGGAAGCCCGCGAGCAGGTAGCGAAGCTAGGAGAAATTATTCTGGAAGCGAAGCCCGCAAAGCTCCAGATGGCTCGGGTGCTCAAGGCGCTTGAGATTCATACAGACCTGCGGAATTGGATGGGGTCTTGCGACGGCGGGTGTTGTGGATGGAACGTCGCGACAGAAATCGCTTACGACGCCGCTCTTATAATCCGTTAGGAGTCAGTCCGGCGCCGTGGTGACCGGGCCGGCGTCCTTGGGGGTCAGTACTGAGGCGTTGGCGTGCTCACTCTCTTCACAGGCTTTTCGACCGAAGGAGCGCGACGGGATGTGGAGGCTTGGACTCCATAGTTTCCCGGGTGGGGAATATGACTCGAAGACAGGCACATCCATCTGCTAGACACGGGACCGTTGGCCAAGTCGCGGACACATTGAGTGAGCTTGCCTACTTTGAGCGGGCGTGTGCCCACGTCATTGCGGGCTGGAGCCCTAAGATCACGGAACTGGAGGTGAAGACGATACTGGGGCAGCATCTATCAGAAGACATGGAGCACGCCGATCAACTGCGAAGACGTTACTGGGCTGTTACGAGGCTGGAGACCCGCGACGCGAGCGTACCCAAGGGCTGGCAGGAGGTCATGATCAGAATAGACCGCTCGGGTTCTACGGCCGAGCTTCTCACGGGACTCTACCTCGTTGTAAAGCGGCGACTCCTTGGCTTATGCCGCGATCACTTGAGAGACACTGATCCGATCGGGGACGCACACTCGATCCGCGTTGTACGACGGATCATGGAGGAGGAAAGGGAGCAGATACGCTGGGCGCGTTGGGCGGTGAAGGGGCTGCCGCGGATAGAGGGCCTCAGGCGCATTCGGCGCGACATCGAAAGACTCTGGCGCCGCCGACACACGCGGGAGAAGGTAGACGGTCAGGAGGCCATTTGGCGTCCGCTGGACCGTGTGCCCCAGGTCGCGCGGCCGACGAACTTCCGCCGAGGCGAGCCTGGGGCGTTGCGTATCGTGCCCGCGGATCCCCTGCGAAATCCGAAGGACATCGGCATTTTCTTGCACAGTTTTCTGAACGAAGAGTTCGCAACTCTGGAGTTGGTGAGTCGAAATACGTACGAGCACCCAGACATGCCCTGGCAGTTTCATCTCGACATGGCACGTCATGCGGGCGACGAGGCGCGACACGCCATGATTCTTGGAAGGCTGGCAGCAGATTACGGGGTGAGATACGGCGACTTCCCGATCTATGTCTCCTCGTATGAGGGCCAATACCAGTTCGAACCCTGTCAGCCGGGCAGCAAGCGGGAACTGCTTTGGAGGATGCTGCTACGACAGACTTTTCACGAAGGCTTGGCCCTCGACAGCATCGCGTTCGAGATTCGAAAGCGCAAGTTCCTAAGCCAAGGTGAGTTAGCCCGGGTCTTTGAATTCCTCCTGACTGACGAAGTCTTTCACGCTGAATCTGGCCTCCGATGGAGTCGTCACCTCTGTGGCAACGACGCTCGACGATGCATGGAGGAGAGAGCGGCTGCTCACGGCTTCTTCGTAGAGAGTGTTAAGAGGGGCCGCGCCAGATTCGTCGCATTGTCCCCGGAGAAGGCCGTCGCTGAGGTACGCCGCCTTGAGAAAGTCAAAAGGCAATATCACACAGCACGGGGAAACCGGCTTCCATTTCAGAGAACGGTAAACGCAGAGGCTCGCAAGGAGGCGGGTTTTACGGACGAAGAGATCAGGCAGGTTGTCGATTGGGGATACGTGAGCTTCGAGACTCAAGGAGCTGCGGTGTGAAGCACATGGGACTCCTCCTCCGCAGAACTAGAAGTCATGCGGCAACCATTCTGACATTGCGACTTCTAACCACAACGCGCAGAGCTGGCTGGCGCCACGCCGTGGACGATCAATCGGCTAGGCGTTCGGCGGCTACGGCTCGAAGTGCGACTGTTAGACGCAAGCCCAATGGCTACAAGACCTACCGCGGCGAGATCAGGTTCTGAGTTTTCTCGCAAAGGTTCGGCGCTCCGGATTGATGAGGGGAGATGCGGGGCCGCACAGGCGGATGGCGCCTCTCGTAACTCTAGTGCGCCCTGCGAGGCTGCAGTCGAGGTGCGATGTTCAACCGCGTGTTTGCGACCGTTCGGGCCTTCCTACGTGACCGGTGACGACGGCGCGTGGCCTCCGTGCATAACGCTTGCTATTGGGATGGTGAAAGCGGGAATTTACGGCTCGACAAGGTAAGGAGGAGTTCCTATGTCCGCGTTCGGGTCCGAAACCAATGATGCCGCTGCGGCCGCGCTCGCGAAGGTCAGCAAGATCGACCTAACGCCGATCAACAAGAAGCTTCAGTACGAGAACCCGGCCTTATGGACACGCATGACAGTAGGCGAGGCCGAGGCCGCCTATCGTCGTTTCCTAGCTCTGAACTTGATGTTTCCGTCGACAACGTTCGCCGTGAACAGGATCGTCGACGAGTACTGGCACCAGCACATCCTTGATACCCGCAAGTACGCTGCCGATTGCGAAATGGTCTTCGGCCACTTCTTGCACCACTACCCTTACTTCGGCACTGAGGGCGAGGAAGACCGAAGGCAGAACCTTGAGGCCTTTGGCGTCACTCGGCGGCTTTGGGAGGAGGTCTTCGGTACCCCCATGGTCGGCACGGCAAAGCTGACCCTCGACAAGGTGCTCGGAGGATATCGGTCTGAGACCAAAGACTCTCCCAGGCAGGATGTTTACGTCGCTCCAGAGGGTTGCAAGAACGGTCAGCACTGCCAGAAAGTTATTGTGCCAGGTAATTTCGACCCCGAAGAACCATTGGTGGTCGCGCTTAAGGCTGTGCCGCAGCAGTAAGAGCCGCCAGCCTAAGCGAAGGGGCCGCGGCTGTGACCGCGTCGGGCGCGATGTTTTGTTCCTTGAAGCCATCTTATGGCACGCGCTGGATATCGTTTCCCCGGAAAGGGAGTATCGAACCGCGTGCCCCTTCGCTCGCCGGGACGCGCTGACGAATCGCGGTGGCGAGAAGTCGCCGTCACTTCACAGAAGAGAACGCAATGCAGGATACGCAATGTCGTGCGATCGTTTTCGTTGGGCCTTCTCTTCCTCTAGAGCTTGCAAAGCGCACGCTTCCGGACGCGGACTACCGACCGCCGATCAGGCGAGGGGATCTCGATGACGTTCTCCCTGGCGCGATTGTCGGAATGATCGATGGTTTGTTTGCGCAAACTCTTGCGATCAGCCCTGGGGAGATTCGCCAGGCCATCGATAGAGGTATCACAATCTATGGCTCGGCGAGTATTGGCGCACTCCGCGCCGCCGAGATTCCCAAGATCATCGGTGTCGGACGGATTTTCGAAATGTATAGGACGGGCACTATCGAACGGGACGACGAAGTAGCCGTCTCGATCTGTGCCGACACCTACGAGCCCCTGACCGAACCTTTGGTCAACGTTCGCTATGCTGTCGAGCGCCTCGTCCGCTCAGGCACCATCAGCCGCGTCGATGGCGATGCTCTCATCGACGCGTGCGCGCAGCTGCATTACACAGAAAGAACCTATGAGAACATTTTTAGGACGTCGAAGCTTGCGCGCCACACTGACGCCCATGACGTGATTCGCCTGTTGCGCAACTTTAACTTGAAGCGGGAGGATGCGCAGCTCCTGCTCGAGACAATCAGATTGGCGAAACCATCAGCTACGGTTCTTGCGGGTCCCTCAATTGAGAGACCATTAAATGGTTCAGTCGCACGCGACCAACGGGCCCAGGACCGGGAGTCGACGGAAGCGAGAGTCATGGTATGGGAATCTGGGGACTCAGCGGAGTTCTCGGAGTTGGTTCGATTCCTCAAAGTAACGGGTAAGTTCGAAGTGTTTGCCCGGAACGCACTCGGGCGCCTGGCCGTTGCGGGCAGTCGCCTACGGACAGGTTCACCTGCTGCAAGTCAGGCCGATCTGGACGAACCCGTACACGCGGCGCAATCGCTGCTAGACGCTACTCGCGTCCAATGGGGGTGGGAATCACCTGAAGAGGCACACGTGACGATGAGAGACCTTGGTCTCGGGTTGGACGATGTCGCCGAATCGGTCGAAGCCGAGGCGATAACGAGGCGGCTCATCAGTTCGTCCGGGACAGACAATTCAGAAGCCTTTAGCAAGGCGTTGCGGAGCGAGCTATGGATGAACGAACTATCGCTCAAGCGCGAGGTACTGCGTTTCGGCGCTCTTCAGTTCTTTGCTAGGCGCGGTACGGGAGCGGGGCCGCCCACAGAATCTCAGCTCTCGGATGCCAGACGCTGCATAGCCCGCCTCAGAGGAGTTATGCAATGGTCAAAGGCCCAGTCGGATCTCGTTGCCATCGGCGTGTCGCTGCAAGAACTAGACACGGTTGTGGGGGAGTTCGCTACGGCACGCCGAACCGCGTGGCCCATCGCAAATGCGATGGACCATCGGTCGTCGTCCAAAGGTGCGACGCCGCGAGCGGCCAACTGGCGCACGCTCGGGCTTGGACTTGACAGCAGTGTGAAGGCGGAGGACTCGAACCGATTCAGTCTAAGCATGCCAGAGGCCTCTCGATGCGCCGAGCAAATCGGCAGACGAATGGGCATCGTACGGATCGGGCTAGTTGGAGAACTTGACACTCTTGGCGTCTACATCGCGCAAGCTTTTGGGGAGCGAAGCGGTTGGTCGTCGAGTTTCAGTAGCGGAAAGGCCGAAACACGCGAGGGAGCAAGAGTGGGGAGCATTATGGAGGAGGCGGAGCTCCATGCTCAAGATGCGTTCCGGCCCGAACCGCTGATCCGAACCTCGTTCGCTGATTCCTTCGCAAGGCTCCCCTTGATAGACCCGCAGGAACTCGATTTGCCTTACGATTCGCGATATTGCCATGACTTGGAGATCGACTGGTTAGAGTGTTTTGATCTATTGAATTGTCGGAAGGCACTTGTACCGTCGGCTTGCCTGCTCGGAGAGCGCGTAGCGAATGACATCTACTACTCGCCACGACTTGGTGGGAAGATATTTGGGTCGAGCGGTCTTGCGGCTGGATTCAGCATGGCGGAAGCGACTGTGCATGCCGCGGCTGAATACATCGAGCGACACGCCTTGCGGTTGGCTGAACTGGAGCTTGATAATCCTGGCGGGGTCGGGGTCCGTCAGTTCTGGTTCGTGGATCTCGGATCTCTTCCCGATACTCCGAGGCGCATCGCAGAGAAGTTCCGAAAGGCAGGTATGTGCGTTCGGATCCTTGACATGACCTCTGAGATCGCCGTGCCAACATTCTACGTGAGAGTGTTCGATGACCCATTCAAAACAATGGCAAGCATGGCGTCCGACGGGTCTGCCTGCCATCCGGACCCCGAGGTTGCCGTGACAATGGCGCTCTTGGAAGCCGCACAAACAAGGGGTGGGTTCATTGCCGGTGGGAGAGAGGACTACTCACTTCAAGCTCGTAGTCTCGGACGCCACGAGCGCCCACGGACGGCGGTGCCACGATCGCAATCATTCTGGTTCACCAACGACCGACCAGTTCGTTCCTTTGAACATACGATTGGGTTCGTCTCACGGGACATCGTTGAAGAGTTGGAGTGGATTGTCGACCGAGTACAAGAGGCTGGCTTCAAGCAGGTTCTCGTTGCCGACTATACAATGGATCGAATCCGCCCCGCGAATGCCGCTCGAGTCATCATCCCCGGTGTGGAAACGACAAACCCACTTTTCACAGGTGTGAGAGGGCGTGCGACTGTCATTCGCGACTTGTTACCTAGAAGCGCAGAGGATGCCGAATAGTCAGCACCGGCTGCACATCTAACTCTCACGGCTCTTGATTAAGGTGAGTATTCACGCAGAACCTGGAGTTAACCGCACCGTGTAGACGTGACTGAATCAGATAGGTGAAGGATGCTCCGATGGCGCCACCAGGATTCGAGGCAGAGCGGAATTCAAGGCGATTCGTGGTTTCAGAATTCGCTATTGTGTCTTGGCACGCTGCGCGCGTTGAGATCACATCGACCATCTCCGACGCGACGTTCGCAACCGACAATTTCGACCTCCTTCGGGTGCTCCATGCATTCGCCGAGCCAAGAACGGTCCAGGACGTAGTTCGCGAGTTCGACGCGTACGGGCCAAGACAGATTGCGAGTTGCATCAGTGAATTGATTGAGGCCGACGTTCTCGTTGCGGAGCCTGTGCGGGATCCCGCCACACAGCATCACTGGGATCGTAACGCACTGGCGCTGCATTGGAGTTCTCGTCGATCTGGTTGTCACAAGAAACCAGGGCATGCTACTGCAGCTGCCGCAACGCGTCGGTCACCGAGTACGATTCCACTCGTCTCGGGTTTCATCGAAAAGGGACGCGATCTCATCGATGTCCTCGACGCGCGGCGTTCTTGGCGTGCCTGGGGGAAAGGCCCTATATGCTTCGAAGCGTTCTCAAGGTTTCTGTGGCTAAGTGCCCGCAATCGCGCGGTGTCAGAGGAAGAGACTAACGGCAACTACGTGTCACGGCCCTACCCCTCTGGCGGGGGGGCTTACTCCCTGGAGGTATATCCAGTCATTGCGCCACAGTCCGTTGAGTTGCTCACGGCTGGTTTGTACAGGTATCTCCCGGAGATTCACGGCCTCGAAAAGGTCTCGGTGCAAAGGGCGGACTATCTTCCATTCCTCGAAGCCGCGGGACGAAGCGCCGGCACGAGTCCCGCCCCAATCGTCTTCGTCATTACGAGCCGGTTCGCAAGACAAAGCGAGATGTATGGTGATCTCGCCTATAGCCTCGTGCTCAAAGAGGTTGGATGCCTGTTTCAGACGTTATACCTGGTTGGCGAATATCTTGGGCTTGCGCCGTGCGCGCTTGGAGGCGGCGCGCCCGTCGGGCTGCTCGCGCGCCTCTGCAACACAACTGAGCTTGCGGAGCCAGTTGTAGGTGAATTCATGATCGGCGCGCGCCGATAAGGAAGCGAGGCCAGGTCCAGCGCCTTCTCCTCCGCAACCGCGATCCTCCATCGGGCGATCCGGAGTGCCTCTCGCCATTCGCGCTGCCGATTGCTCGCTACCGGGCCCAGGAAACATCCCACAGCACCTCGGCTTGCTTCAGGACCGTCTGCGTCTCATTCTATTGCTTGTGGGCTGGTAGCCGTGCCTGCACCGGATCAGGTTCACGAGGACTCTAAGCTGAGCTCGCACGCTCTCACGCGCGGTCCATGATGGTTCCGTCCGCGCGGACGGTCGGGGGGAGTTCCCGCGCGATCCACTCTAGGTCCTTTTTAAAAAGCCCTCGCCGACTAGCCGGTGCACTAGCACGCGCCTCTCCTCAGGGGACAGGTCGGGGAGCGACGAGACGGAGAAGGAGTCATTCGCAATCATGAAGAGAACGGCCGGACACGCGGAGCGAGGCAGACTAACTGCGTTTCCCGGAAAACTAAGGACCAGTACTTCGCCGTCCTGTTCGAGCCAACAAGCTGATCCATGGCGTTTGCATAGCGCATCATCGCTACAGATATCAGGGAGACTGACCTCGTTCAGGTAGTCGCCCAATAGAGGTAGGGTCCCGGTTAGCCTAATCGTGGCGAACTGTCGGAGGGCTTGGCCGACCCTTCGGTCGTCTGATAGCCTTGGCAAGAGATTCTCAAGCGCTTGCGCTATTGATCCGGCGCTGGCCTGAGGATCATGCGAGACGCATGATACCGAGCGGCGAAAGTCAGCGTCCTCGGCCGCCAAAGAGTGAATCAGGTCCACCAACGTGTAAGTGTGCACTCCGAATGTGAGATGTAGCGAGTGATGGCCACCGGTTGCCGCCTCGTGCGGAAAACCTCGAGGAAGGTATAGCAGGTCCCCCGCCACCAGGTGAGCGGTTTGAACCGGCGCACCCAACTGCTCCCTTGGGATCTTGCTCTGCGGCACGAGGGGACTTTCCACCATGCGATCATAGACATGCCAGGTTTTTTCACCTTCTAGTTGCACGATGAATACATCGTGGTTGTCGTAATGGGGGGAGAACCCCTGCGCCTGTCGGGGTGTGAGATACGCGTTCGCCACAATGTCCCCTCTGAGCAGAACGTTCGTGTCGGCGACGAGCGATCTCTCGAACTCCTCGCAGGCGGCTCGAACCGACGCCGAGCGGCGCTCTAGGTGATTGACTATCACCGAGTAGCCCTGCTGATAACTAGCCGCTACCTGGCTGATCACCAGTCGACCGTCCTCATTCACAAGGGGTGGTCGCACCGGGAGCGACTGCCCGTCTCGCATCAGCAGGAAGGATCGCGCGTCGCTAGGGGCGTCCAAAGCAACTATGATCCCTTCTAGATCGCTGCCGGTCAGAAGGCTCGAGTAATGACGTGGGTCACCGCGCGAAACGAAGAGCGGCGACTTCTGGAAGTATCGAAGCACGAAGACGTCGACCGCGGTCGGCGCTACCAAGCGCCCGATCGCCAGGATCCCGTCCGTCACGCGCGCCTCACCAGATGACGAAGCCACCTACGAACGTCACGTCGGTGCCGGTCAACCCGAGAATCTCCTCAACTACTGGTGCGTCTGCCCCACCGATCGCGCACCCGCAGAGAGTGAGCCCTTCCACCACCAGATACAGCTGCTGGATGAGGCAGCCGACGTCCTTCATCACGGTGACTAGCGACGAGTCGTCATACTTGCAGGCAGTGCGCGCCGTGACAGCGGCGAAAAGAAGGGTGAGTGCGGGAAGGATCTCGGGCTGCTGAATCATCGCTCCAAGCGCCAAGGTGGTCAATGCCTCTGCCGTGCCGCGTGAGACCGATAGCGGGCTCAAGCGGTGCGCAAGGGGGTCGTATTGATATACCCCCTCAGCCACATCGGAGACCCGTATCACTGACACGAATGCTTCAATAGGGTGGCGCGCGCCGCCAGACGCCACCGGACGAAAGCTGATCTCACCAAAGTTGTCCTCCGCAACCCTTTGAATGCGGAGGGAATTGCTGAGCAGAGCTGACAAGCTAGCAGATGAAACCGTTCTCGGCGGCCCGTTCCGACGGCTTCGGCGGGCGCGGATGATTTCCCAAAGGTTGACGTTGGCCCGCATCTCCGGCTCAGGCAGCAATACGGGTGGGCCAGCACTGGCCATTGTCCTAACCCGCGGCTGAGACTGTCGGCCCGACGGCAGCCGCGGATGATAGAGACCACCTCCCTGCGCCATGCGCAGTGTTGCCCGCTCGAGTAAGGTCAGGCCGTCGCCCAAGGAATGGTCATCTGTTGCCCCGCCGTCCTGAACTAGCACGCCGAGCGACACAAGGTTGGTAAGTAACACCGCTGCCTCAGTTCCCTCGCCTAGATCTTCAGCGATCGCCGCGCGGCCATTAGCATTTTGGCGCGCTACCTCGCACAGGAGCGACAGCACGCCTGGTCCGATGAGGAGCCGCTGTCGAACTGACGGCAAGACAAGGCTGCATGAGCCGGTCGCCTGCAGCTCGACGACGATTCCCTCTTTGAGGCTGTATCCTCTCGACATGGTATTCGCGGCTTGTCAATCCCGGTTAGGCCTCAGAGCCATCTGTACCAGCTCGAATCCGCGTCGCCAGTCATACCGTAGGCCGAGATGCATGCGTAGCGAGAAGAAGTCACCGAAAGCATGGCGGTCGAACAAGAGCTGTCGCGCCCCGACGGGGCCAGCGCCGACACTCCAAGCGAGCTTCCAGAGCGCTGCCTTACTCGAGGAGGAAAGCTCGGGCCCCGCGCAGATGCCCTCCAGCTTGGACCGCTCGTTCGCATCGGTTATCATAGTGGGGTCGAGCCGCATGAGAACCCCACAACCGGTCTGCTCTAGGATCAGTTGCACCGCCCGCCGGGCGGCATTCTCCGCCTTGATCAATCCTGCCCAAAGGTATTCCATCTTCGGAACGAGATATTCGCGCAGTGGATCTTCCTCAGCCTCGTCCATAGCGCCATACAGCATCCCGCGCACTACAAGCAGGTCTGAGGCCGCGTCTCCAAGCGCAACCTTGTTTTGGACAAAACTGGCCGCGCCGATGGCGTGCAGGAGTGCCCTTCCAACACCGGTGAGAAACTCCAGGCGCACGACAGCCCGCGCCAGGGCAGCGAAATATGCTAGTGGGGTAGCGTAGTGAAACAGCTTGTTCGCAGCGCCCACGCTCCGGCATAGGAAGACGCGCTCGCGCGGCACTCTGACTCGGTCCAGATAAACCGCAGCGTCAGGCTCGTCGAAGGGAGCTAGCAGGTCGTCAGTCCTTATGTCGATCGGTCGCAAATGAAGACTGACGCCAGGCTCGTTGAGCGGCACCGCGCAGAACACGGCCAGATCCGCCTGCTCGTCCTGGTAGGTGCCGAAGGGTACTATCATCAACTCGTTTGCAAACGGAGCAAGGGTAGCCACCATCCGCGCCCCGCTGAGGACAACGCCGCTGTCTTCTACAGCCTCTACCCTTATCGCCCCGTTCTCGAGCGGCGTTCTGCTACGGTCAACCTGCGGATGAGTCAACGCATGACACAGGATGGGGTTCTCCTTGCGACAGTAGTCGACGTATCGCGCAAGTCGAGCGGGCCCCTCCGGACAGGACTCGGCGAGCAACGAGCGCAGGGAGTATATGTCGAGCAGATAGCTGAGTTTGTAATCGTTCAATCGACCGAGCAAACCGAGAGAGTGCTCCGCGAGGTCCTGAACAGCGCGCCGCCGTTCGTCAAGGTCGCCGCGAGTGAGGGGAAGCCGCAGAGCAAAGCGGGGGTCGAGTGCGCGTGTCCAACGGAGGCTGCCGGCCGCGATAATTCGAGTGATCGTCCCCAAGATCGGCGCGAACGGCAAGAACCTTGTTACATCGTCAACCCGCTGTCCCGCCACGTAGACTCTGCGACCGTCGCGTAGGCTCTCTAAGTACTGTTCGGCGGAACGACGAGGAGGTGAGCGATCGAGGCCTGCGTTTGCCAGTGGCCCCCCTTCCGTACTCAGTCTTGACGAGACATGCTTGACGACACTAGAACCGACTGTAGCTTGAGCAAGCGAAGCTAAGTATATCAGGGAAGCACAACTGGGCAAGGAGGATCCATGGCCACGCAAAGCGCGCAGAGCGCGTCCTTTCTCATTAAGGAAACCTTCTTCTGGCCGGACCGTGGTACCGCGAAAGATCGTCCCGCGGTCGACGCGCGGATTCATGCCGGCTTCCAACATCGCCAAAAGGTCGTGGACGCCGGCAAGGCGCACTGGTACGTCTCTTTCGGTGATGTACCCACGGGCATCCTGATCCTTCATGTAACAATGGATGAGTATCAGGAATTCCTGTTGACCGATCCGTTTTTCGGAGTGGTAAAGCGCGAGGTCATGACGATCTACGACGCCAGCGGTAAAGCGGCGCAATTCAAGCGGGCGATGGATCTCGTCAAATACGACCAACGCGTTAACTCGCCGCTCACCTCAGGCGACCTGAAGATCGCATCTCTGGCCCCTGACATGCTCCAACGCTTAGCGGACACGGACACGAATTCGTACTAACCGACCGCCGTTAGGCTCGGTCGACGATGGTCGTCATCTCCTCTGAGCACGGAACCCGGACGGAGTTTCTCAGCCCCGACGTCGTCCTGATCGAGGCTGCGAACCATGGGTTCCTCTATGATCGGATGCGCGGAGGAGGGTTTGTCGTTGATTTCCCCACCTCCGCCGCGCTCTCGAACCTGCTAGCTCAGGGGAGCACTCCTCCGAGCGACCAAAGAGTCTCCTTCGACGGCGCCAACTGGCAGCCGATCCTTGAATTGCTGCGGGCGCGAGGATTCTTGTGGTCTCGGCCCGAGGCGCCCACCGATGACCGTCTCGACCCCGCGAAGGTGGCGAGCGGCGCGTTCGCGCACCATATGAGTCTGATGGTGGCGGTCGAATGCAACTTCGCCTGCAAGAACTGTTTCGTCTTCAACCAAGAGGCCAATCTTCTGCCGCATCAGCAGGCGTACATGACCTGGGACGTCGCGGAGGAGGCCCTGCGCAGGTTCTTCGAGATGCGCTCGTCGCGCTCTCTGGCCGACCAGTCGGTCGTGCGAATATTCGGCGGCGAACCATTCCTCAATTGGCGACTGATTGTTAACACCGTCCGCTGGGTCCGCTCGCGTGGCCTGGGTTCCCGGATCTATATCACGACGAACGGCTCTCTATTAAGTAGAGAACGCGCCCGCTTTCTTGAACGAAACGGCGTCACCCTTTTTATCAGTCTAAACGGCGTTCGGGCCGTGAATGATGCTGTGCGCGTCGATCACGCTGGCCGCAGCACATTCGAACGAAGCCTGAAGGGGCTCAAGGCGCAGCTTCTCGAGGGGAAACAGACCCATGTCTCGATGACCGTGCGGGACGACGATGGGATTCTCAGGCTGCGCGAGTTTGTCGACCTGCTAGACCAGCTACGCCCCGATCGAAGCCGTGCCATCGTCGTTTATCTGTCACTCATGAAGGGACTCGTGGAGGAGACGCGGTTCCGCCTCCCCGAAGAAGAGTTGGCCAAACGCTTGGCATCGGATTGGTTAACAGCGGCGGAGCAGAACATCTACTTCGGCGGACGGATGTTCCAGTGCTTCCGTAACGTGTTCAAGACTCCGGAGAAGTTCGACCGATGGTGCGAGCGCGGCGCTGGAGTCGTGGTTTACCCAAAGGGGGAGATACGACCCTGCAGTGGCTCAAGCCATTCCCTTGGGCATCTCAGTGAGTTCTCAGAGGTGATAGCCGGCGAGAGATTCCGTTTGGTGTCAACGCGGGTCGGCGGACGGATCCACGGGTGCCGCGGCTGCGCAGTGGAAGGCCTTTGTGGCGGCAGTTGCGCCTGCTCATCGAGAGCCGGGTTGGACGAGTACCGGCCGGGGATCAACTGCACCTTCGAGCGGCTCGTCTTCCGAGAGACTGTGAAGCACTACCTAGGTCTCCACAGCCGCACTACCTCGGCCGGGCGACCGCTGCGGGTCGCTGAGCCGTGACTCATTTGGCGCTTCGTTTGCTGGCTGAGCTAGACCAGCGCGCCCAGCGGGAAGAGGCGCTTTACTCTGTTCTGACACCGGCCGAACGGCGCACACAGCTCTGGCGGTTTAGCCTCACCATCGGTCGGGAAGCGGGGCAGCTTGTCAACCTGCTGGTGAGGACGCTGAACTGTACTCGGATCCTCGAGCTTGGGACGGGTATTGGCTATTCGACAATCTGGCTCGCTGATGCAGCTCGGTGCACAGGCGGAAAGGTGACCTCGATCGACATCGATACGGCGAAGCAGGCGATTGCATTGAATCACGTGGCTGAAGCGGATGTGCTAGGGCAGATCGAGTTCCACAACTGCGATGCGGTGCATTTTCTTACCAAGGATAGTCACCGGTGGGATTTCGTGCTAATTGATCTGTGGAAAGAGCTGTACATCCCGTGCTTCGACTTGCTGGCGGCGCACCTTGACCTTGGCGCGATAGTCGTCGCTGACAACGTCCAGAAGCCGTCTGACCTACGGGCCACAATGCTCGCATACCAAGAGCACGTCCGCAGGCAGAAACAATTCGATTCCATCGATCTGGCGATCGGAAACGGCCTCGAGCTAACTCTTGCGCTGCGAACGAGATCCACAGCGGTCATTTGAACGGGTGGGGGAGAGGGTTCAAGCCGTGCTCGTCGGTAGCGCCAGGCATCGCGATCGCGTCGGGGAAGACTCGTTGCCGCAGTCGCGCACTTCGCAGGCGGCGATGCTGCCCGAAGTCAAGCGGTTGCAGACCCGCCGCGACGACTGAGACGACCGAGAATCCTGCGGCAGCCACCAAATCCGGCGTGCGATTGACTGCCACGACTGGTCCGAGTCTCCCTGCCGAGTGAGCAACCAATGCCAATTCCGTCGCAACATCGTTCGCTCCGAGCACGGCATCGACGGCCCGCGGGCTCTCGGCCGAATTCCCGAGCAAGAACGACCACCGAGCTCGCGAAGAGGCTCGGTAGTAGAGCCGCGCGTGGTCGCGCGGTTGGATGCAGTCATCGACGGCGAGGTCGGCGCTAGCACCAATCTCGGTTTGGAACACGATCATTGCGGCTAACTCTTTGAGCGCCTTCTCCGCGGCGCTCGCGAGGCTAGAACTCGCGGCGCCGTTTACTAGGAGATGCGGTAGGTCGGGGCGTAAGGCTTCGGCGACGACCATGGCCACCGGAACCCCTAGGTCGGATGTGAGATCGAGTAGGTGGACCACATATCCCCCGTCGGCGAATGCAGTTACCCACTTCGGTAAGGGGTCTGGCAAGCGGTCGACGGAGATCCTTGGAGCGGCAGACCTCGTCAGCCACGCCATGACGAGGGAGTCTCGCTCGATCAGCTCATAAAGCGCCGCGAGGCAAGCCGCCTCCCAAGTGCGATGGGCGGCAGTGCCACTCGACGTGGCCTGTACACACGCCGGTCGTTCGATTGGGGGCCATACCACGACATCGCTGAGCACCCAGGTAGCCTCGCCTGAAAGGAGCGAACATCCACGTAGCCACACGTTTGGTCGCTCCGCCGAGAACACCTGATATGGGAATCCGGGAAGCGCAAGCTGGTCGGACAGATATCCTGGCAATGGGTCCATTTCCAACACCGGTCCCACCAGAGCCGCGCGCGGCGCCTTGATCCAAGACCGCTCTGGTTCATGCATCCCGCCGTATCGCTCGATGGCTTCCATACAAGCTCTGAGCCGCGCAAGTGATGGATCAGGATCGGCCGCGAAGGCGTCCCTGCACGGATCGAAGCTGTCACCTTCTCCGAGCCGATGCCTCGGGTTAGCAAACCCGGCCCGCCAGACAAAGATCTCGCCCGCCGCGGTGCCTAGCGTCCCGAAGAGGTAGTCGAAGGTGAGTATACCCGCGCGGCGATCTAACAGGACCTCTGGATGCCGATCCCCACGATATCGGCTCGATGACACAGGCGGTTCGTTGTCATCATTCGATAGGCCAGTCGAAAGGAGTTCCAGCCTCTGTGTTGCTCCCGACGGTAGGATCCGCCACAAGCGCAGGCCATCCCTGCTCGTTGCGGCGATCGACAGCATCGAAGTGATCTGCGCCGGGGTCGGACCGCCATTGCCGTCAGGGACGAACGCGCCGACGACGTTGGCGCGAATGAGGCTTATGCCTACGTTAAGGTCGTCCATGCACGCCTCGATGCGGCTGACCAGACGCGGGAGGGCATTGGAGGACCGTAAGCCCGGCCGCAAGACGTACAGCGCTTCTGGTAAGTTGATAGCCCAAATCGCGGGAGGGGAGACGTCTTCCCTCGTGAGGAACCAGTCGGCGACCTCACCCACGATAATCCCGCTCAAAAGACATACGCACTTCCTTGCGGCGAGGCCCAGCTCACCAAAGACCGTCGGGAGACTGGCGTTCCACCCGTATCCGCACCGAAGGTGTCGCGGCCTAACTGGCAGACCGTCGAAGACCTGCGATAGCAGTCGCGTCGCGACACGGCCTAGACAGGATATCACGACGCAGTCGCCACCGACACCGTGCTTCTTCAAATCAATGCCGACCACGTCGCTCGGAAAGGGGTCGGCGTGGTCAGTTGCGGCCCGACGTGTCGCAATCTCTTCGAGTCTAGCCACCACGAGGCTCCACGCAGGGCGGCTGGACCTTGACACCTGTGCTCCAACCTGGTGCAGCGACTCCGCGACGACAGCGGCGGCTCTTCCCGTGATGCGGTAGGTACCGCCCCGCCATTGTGCGACTAGGCCGCTACCCTCCACCATGAAGCAGGCGTCTGCCGGCCACTCAAACGCAAGATCCTCGACGGCCACCTCCGTCAGCATTGTCTCGCCTCTGTTCTACGCCAAGGGTGTTTCTGCATGACCGGGCGCGCACCAATTCGGAAGTGCCGCAGGAGAAGACCATAAGGGTCGAGAAGGGTGCCGACTGTTTGAGATCGCTTCCGGTGACAGTAGAAGCTCGGGCGGGATCTTCCCCACCTGCCGTATTCGATCGTCAAGCGACTCGCCGCGGACGTGTCGCATCACGAAGAGCATTGTGCCTTCGACTTGACCAAACGTATGCAGGAGCACGGCGTACGGGTGGTTCAACTGGGCCGCGATCCGCGCCTCACGCCGGAACCGTTCCTGTGCCTGGGGCTCGCCAGCATCCGGACCTTGAACTCGGCTTCCGATGAGAAGCAGAGCATGGATCGGTTTGCTGGCCAGAATATGTTGGCGCAAGGTCGCGTAGGTAAGAGTGTTGAATATTTTGTTGTTAGGTCTGCCGGTCAATGGCGAGTGAGCGAGGTGTTGATGCGGTTATCCAGAGGCGATCAGAGGGAAGTCGTGCCCGAAACTTGAGCATGTCCCAGTCGGGTTTTCACACTGGCGGAACCACCGCATAGCGTCTGACCTCCGGTACCTGCCCCACATCGCCTGACACCTCGCGCCTAGCCGCTTGATACTTCAGGCCTCACCCCTGCCTGTGTGAGGCCGCGTGCCGGAGCCCCCGCGAGCTGGGCGGCTTCCGAAACCTAGGTCCTAGAATTGACGTGCGGTAGAGAGCTTCGTCGGCTTCGTCCGATCGAAGCAGGCTCAGCGACGGACTCCTAACGACGGACTCTCTGGGCCATCTCCGGACGCCCCGCGTGACCTCTGTAGGTTGATCACCTCACAGGGCATTCGCGACCGGGGCTTGCCGCTCGGTACAAACACCTCGCCCACAGCCACCGCGGGACAGTACGTCGTAGTCCAGGACATTCCGGCAGCGCTTCTCGCTCGTCGGCCGGTGCGTAAGCCTAGTGCTCGCTGAGCGAGTTCCTTGTGGCGTTGGGAACGGGGCCTTCTTTCACGAGTTCGGTGCCGAGTTGCTCCGTGTCGATGTCGGCTCGGACCATCCGATGAGCCAGGTAGTGAAGACTGTGCCGCTGGTCGTCGCCCGGGCAGCAGTTATGGTGACCGATCAGCGAGGTGAGGCTCGCCGTCCGATGACCGAAACGATCTTCAGCTGCTATAGCACGCTGACGCTCGTTCACCCCGCGCAGGAGCGCGGTTCGTATGCTCGGATGGAGGGCTCGCGCAGTACATCCACGCCAGGTGACGGTCGTATCTTCCTGAACCTTCATTCGCCCCTTCGGCATCCGGCCTCAGCGCGTCGTGCAGCCACCCTGTCCTGGCGCAATCCTGATGCCGGCGCGAAGGCGTTTAGTGGCTCAGGGTGAAGCCCTGCCGAGTTGAACGGCTTGGAGTCCCGCACATTGATCTAGGGCGGACGACGAAACGGTATTAAGGGTATTACAGGAGAGACGTGCTCGCATGGCTTGAGGGGAAACGGGTCGGAGCCAACGCGGTCAGTTGAGCGAGGGACCGATCGGCAGCCGGGCGGCGCTCTTAGCTTTAAAAGTGGGTCACGGCGGAGGCGCATCTGCCATCTGGCCGCCTGAGCGGCCCCCCGCGCGCATCGCAGGCCGCCAGTCCGGTGCGCAGGCGCCTAAGATTCCAACGGAGCTGGCATTACGAGGCGCGTTGCCGAGGCGCTTGCCACTCAGGAAGCGGCCGACGGGAAGCCTAGGCGGGTCGCGAACAGTCATGGGCCCGCCTCATCACGGGACTGTTGGACGGAAACCTTCGAAAGCGTAGGGTTGTCCGCGCCGGGCTAGCACGCGGCCGGCACCTTCTTGCGATCGAACCTCTGCGACGCATATTGGAATGGTACTCCGATGCCATAAACCCCGAGGCTCGATGTCGGGCGGGCTCGCCAACGCCTCGAGGGGAGGGAATCGCGAATTGACTGCTAAGTTGTCCGCTCGAGATTTTGGCAACCGGCCACGGGGCGGACTGAGCTGCTCCCGACGTGGTGGCCCTTTTCAATGAGCTTGTCGACTGACTCTTTGAACGTCCTACTAATCTCGACTTACGAATTAGGGCGCCAGCCGTTCGGATTAGCATCACCGGCGGCCTGGCTCCGCAGATCTGGTGCCTGCGTAACGTGCCGGGACCTAGCAGTTGACCGTCTCGATCTTGATGAGGTCCGCCGTGCCCACCTTGTGGCGTTCTACCTACCGATGCATACGGCAACTCGGATAGCAATTCGCGTCTTGGACAAGGTAAGGTCCACCAATCCGTTCGCCCACCTGTGCGCATACGGCCTTTACGCGCCGGTCAACGCAAGCTTTCTGCGCGCACAGGGCGTTGAAACAATTCTCGGCGGCGAGTTTGAAGAGGGGCTACTCAGCCTTTTCAAACGTATAAGAGATTCGGGAAGGGCGACCTCTGGCAGGCTGTCGTCACCGCGAGGTGAGGCGGGCACGAGGTCAGCGAGCGAATTAGGAGGAACGTCCTCCGCTGACCAGCCCGAGCCAGTTATCTCCCTCGCAAGGCAAGCGTTTATCACCCCAGATAGGAGCGACCTTCCTCCTCTTTCCAAGTACGCACACCTCCACCTCCCGGATGGGAGCTTGCGGACGGTCGGCTATACCGAAGCGTCCCGAGGTTGCAAGCATCTCTGTAGACACTGCCCGATAGTTCCCGTGTACCAAGGCAGGTTCCGAGTCGTCCAAGCAGAGGTGGTGCTCGAGGACATTCGACGCCAAGTTAGCATGGGTGCAGAACACATAACATTTGGCGATCCGGACTTCTTCAACGGACCGACGCACGCCATCCGCATTGTCAGCGCTCTTCACTCTGAGCACCCCCACCTTACCTACGACGTGACCATAAAAGTGGAACATCTTGTCCAGCACGCAAAGTATCTGGATGTTCTCCGAGACACTGGCTGCGCGTTCGTCACAACGGCCGTGGAATCGGTGGACGACAGCATCCTTGCTCGACTCGACAAACGGCATTCACGCCGCAACTTCATCGAAGTAGTCGAGCTCTTCAAACGACTGAGGCTCGTTCTTAATCCGACATTTGTCGCATTCACTCCGTGGACCACGCTGGCCGGGTACAGGGATCTGCTCGCGGCGATCGCCGAGTTGGACCTAATTGAGCACGTGGCCCCGATCCAACTGGCGATCCGGCTACTGATCCCTGCGGGCTCACGCTTGTTAGAACTCAGAGAAGTGCAACAACTCGTGGGACCGTTTGACGGCGCGGCACTCGTGTACCCGTGGGTCCATGCTGACCCGCGCCTCGATGCCCTTCAGCGTGAGGTTGCATCGCTTGTAGAGACCGCTTCCAACAGCCGTGCCTGTAGGGGAGACATCTTTGCGGAGACGTGGGAGCGCTTACATCGTTGCATGAACGAATGTCCCCGTGGGCTCGATGCAACACCTGTTCTAGCGGATCGCTGCACGATTCCCTACCTGACCGAGCCGTGGTATTGCTGAGCGGAACCCGTGACGGAGCAGTTGGCTCCTATCGAAACAGCGTGCTGAGGAGCGCCGGAAACGCTCGGCTCAGCTCGATAGAAGTGCGCACAACTGGCCCAGCCACGAGGCTTGATACCACCTTGCGGCACACCACTGAGTCTTCATCGCGCATGAGCATCGATGGTGACGGGTCTGTCTGAACGGTCTCAGGCACTCGAGTGCATCCTCCGCTCCGATGGGCCTGTTCGGGCCGCTCACGGGAATGACGCGAAAGGAGGCCTGTCTGGCCTCCTTGAAGTCGGTCACGAAAGAAGTGGCGGGGGCCTTTGCTTTCCTTGAGCCCGCTACGGGCGGTACGCGGAGAACGGCAGCATCTCGGGGTAAGGCAGAGGTCCGCGAACTCGGCCTCCTATGCGGGGCCGTTGTTTTTTCAGCATGTTTCGGCACGAAGAAGCGCGGGGTAAGGGGGAAATGGACTGAATCCCCGAGTGCGTTGACTCGCTCAAAAATCTGCGCCAAAATCCTCGCGGGGATTCTCGCTTGCGGTCCCATTGTTCGTTAGGAACACTGCGCAGAAGCGGTCGCCGAGTACGAAGATGACTCTGCTTATTGCCTCATTCTTGGGTCTTGCGGCAGGCTGGGCCGCCACTAACGTCGCCGTCCGACTCGCGTTGCGTCGTTCCAAGAGGACTCCGCTGGAGCTTTTCGCGACTATTGCGCTTACTGCCACCCAGACTCGGCGCCCTTCGACTACTACTGGCGCGCGATCCCTCCAGGTATGACTGCGGCGGACATGAGTATGAAGATCGATCCCGCCACGCGAGCGCGTGTGATCCACGGAGCGGTGGTCAGCCTCAACGAGTTCTATGTGTTCCCGGAAACTGCCACGAGAATGGAAGAGGCTATACGAGCGCGGCAGAAAAAAGGGGAGTACGATGCCGTCGAGGATGCCGAAGCGTTTGCGGAGCTGCTCACGGATCACCTTCAGCAAGTCAGCCACGACAAGCACCTGCGTGTGAATTTCTCCCCGACGGTGTTGCCCAAGGATGGGGCCCCACGCAATACAGACGTGGATGCGCGCATGCGAACCCAGATGGAGCGCGACAACTGCCTGTTTCAGAAGGCCGAGCGGCTGTCTTCAAATATCGGCTACTTGAAATTCAACGCGTTCCTCGATCCGGATGTGTGCGGTCCAACAGCCATTGCAGCGATGAATTTTCTTGGCAACGTGGACGCGATCATCTTCGATCTGCGCGACAACAAAGGAGGCCATGCGAATATGATCGCTTTGATCTCCACATTTCTTTTCGACAAACCTACGCATCTGAACGACTTCTATAACCGGAAAGAGAACACCACCACGCAGTATTGGACGCTGCCCTACGTGCCTGGAAAGAGGCTCGCTGACAAGCCGGTCTTCGTGCTCACCTCGAAGCGGACATTCTCAGGCGCGGAGGAGTTCGCCTACAACCTCAAGAACCTAAAGCGAGCGACGATTATAGGAGAGACGACCGGCGGTGGAGCGCATCCGGTTTCCGACCATCGGATTGACAATCATTTCATGATCCGCGTGCCATTCGCGCGCGCCGTGAACCCTGTCTCCAAAACGAACTGGGAAGGAACGGGCGTCGAGCCCGACATCAAGGTTCCCGCAGATCAGGCGCTGGATGTAGCAAAGAGGATGGCCGAGGAGCAAATCAGGAACGACCAAGCCAAGAAGAAATAGGGCTTGGCAGTTGGCGAGTGCCGAAGGGGGGACTCTAACCCCCACGGCTTGCGCCAGAACGTCTCATCTTCAAGCTACTCGGGGGGGATGAGGGCTGGGGTGCAGAGGGAAAGCGTACCATTAGTTCGCCGGGGGCGACGCCGGGACGGCAGCGCGTGTGCGCACGGCTACACGTTGACTTAGCGCACGGGACTGCGGCCGCCCTTTCTCGTATGTGCCTCAGGCACCGCACGATTTCGACCACTCGCCTCCTGGGGGAATCTCTCCAATCCAGAACGTGTCGCGGCCCAGTTGGCTCGCGGTCCATCGCAGCACCCTGCGGAGCTTGGAAGTAGTCCTCTTGCAGTCCTCCCGGAGACCGGCTGGCGTAGTCCCAAAGAGTTCCTGCGCGACAGCGCGCTCAAGCGCAGGTGTGCGGGTAAACATGACGGGAAGCGCTTCCACCCACTGGGTCGCCTGCGGTGCAAAGGCCGGGAAAAGACAATGCTCAAGTCACCCGTGTCGGGAACGGCTGTCGTAAGGTCTTCCGGGCTGGCGTCCTACAGACTGACGAGGGCGCTGCAACTTGAGCGGATTCTCCGGGCCTACTTCCCGGAACGGGAGCAGATGGGGGGCGCCACGCTGCTGTTCCCGCCATTCCGTACTGGCCAGGAGGCGATGTTGACCGATATTCGGAACGGCTCATTCCGACCGTAGCGCACTCGCCGGCGAAATGCGCGCCGCCTGCTCGGCGGGCCCCCAACTCGCCAGCGCACCGACGCCGACCATGACCCCGCCCGCAAGCAGCAGGGTCGCGGCATGTGTCTGTGTCACGCCGTACAACAGGCTTGCGATCATGCGTCCGCCGAGCGCGGTAATACTGAGTCCCAGCACGGCGCCAATTGCAGCAAGCCGAACGCCCTCCGCCAGAAGGCGCCGACGGACATCCTGCGGTCGGGCGCCCAGGGCCAGGCGGATGCCTACGTCCCGTCGCCTGAGCGCAATGTGCAACGCCATGAGGCCGTAGATGCCTGCGCTGGCGAGAAGGAGTGCTAGGAGCGCCAATGCCACGCTGAGGGTCGCTGCGACGCGGCGGCCCGAGAGCGACCGGCTAACGACATCGGACATCGTCTCCACCGCATACGCAACTACGCTGGAATCTGTCTGAGTCACGACCCGGCGGACCGTCGGCGCGAGCGGTGCACCGTCATCGCATGCGTGGCGGACCGGCACGTCGCAGGCGGCACGGACCACTAGAGTCATCTCCGCGGCGGGATTCTGCGCGAGTGGAGTATAGACGGTCGGTTCGCCGGCTGTCTGGAGCCCGTCGTGCCGGACGTCAGCGACGACGCCAACAATCGTAACTATCAGGTCATTGGACGTACGGAATCGCTGCCCGATCGGGTCACGTCCCGAAAGGAACTGTCTCGCCCACGAGGCGCTCACCAACGCTACTCGCGGATGTTCAGCGTCATCGTGTGTGTCAATGTCGCGCCCACGCAGTACAGGAATCCGGAGCGCCTTGAGGTAATCCGGCGTGATCAGCACGCTTCGCGCCACCGGCTCGCTGCCCTTCGGAGGCCGGGGTTCACCTTCGATGGTGAAAACGAATCGGTCTATGCGACCCGCGAGAGGAAGCTGGTCAATCGCTCCTGCGGCCTGAACGTTGGGCAGCGCTCGGAGGCGCGCCAAGGCATCCGTATAGAAGCGCCCCCTCGCGGAGACCTCCGTATAGCGCGGCCCGGTGAGCGTTACATGTGCGGTGACGACCCCCTGCGGGTCGAATCCCGGTGCGACTGCGCGGAGGTGGATAAGACTCTCGCTGAGTAATCCGGCGCCCGCTAGAAGCGTCGTGGCAAGCGCTACCTGCGTCACCACGATTCCACGCCGCATCCGTCGCTGTTGCGTCGAGACTGTACTGCGACGACCACCAAGTAACTCTGGAGCCCAACCGCGTACGGTACCCACCGCTGGTGCGATGCCCGCCACGATTGCCGAGAGGATGCCCGCAGCCGCGACAAAGCCGAGCGTTCTCAGGTGGACGGAGAACGAGACCCACGCCGGGATGGGTCCGGGCACCATGCGGCGGAGCACGCCGGCCACTGCCTGGGCGCTTATGGCCCCTACGATCCCTCCTGCTAGCGCGAGCAGTAGACTCTCGAGGAGCACTTGCCAAATGAGCTGGCCAGCGCTAGCACCGAGCGCGCGACGAACCGCGGTTTCGGCCTGCCGGGTGGCCCCCCGAGCGAGCAACAGGCTGGCCACGTTCGCACACGCAATAAGGAGCACGAGTATGGCGGCCGCCCCGGCCAAGGCAACTCGAGGCCGGGCGTCTCCAACCAGGAACTCGTGTATGGGTGTGGCCTGTACTTGCCACCCGGCATCAGATGCGGGATACGCCTGCGCCAGCCGATCCGCGATCACGTGGAGTTCGGTGCGTGCGTCCTCGACGGATGTGCGAGGGGCGAGGCGACCAACAGCCGAGACGTAGTGGCTGGCGCGATCAGCGGCAAACGACTCCGGGACAAAGGGGATCCAGAACTCCGCGCTGGTCGGATAGTCGAACCACCATGGCATGACCCCCACCACCGTGTAGTGTATGCCGTCGAGCGCGAGCGTCCGCCCGATAACCGAACGCCGGCCCGCGTACCACTCCTGCCATACCCGTTCGGAGAGCACGATGGACCGTTCGGCTGTCAGCGAATCGTCCCCGGGGAGAAGAGGGCGTCCAAGACGCGGATTGACCCCGAATACCCGGAAGAACGCGGGCGAGACGCGCACACCGGTAGAGCGGACCGTTGACGGCCCGTCGGTGACGAGTGCGCGATACGGCCGCACAACGGCGACCGCCTCAAGCGAACGGCTCGAGGCCCGCACGTCGTCCACTGCGGGGTACGAAAGCGCTACGTCCGTCAGGCCCCGGGCAGGGTTTGCACCGGAGAGCACGAGAATTCGCTCGGGATGATCGTACGGCGGAGGCTGAAGGAGCAGGCCGTCGACAACGGAAAAAGCAGCCGTGGTCAATCCAATTCCGAGCGCCATGAGGCCGATTGCAACAAGCGCGAACGCCGGCCGCCGCGCGAGAGACCGGAACGAGTATCGGAATGCGTAATGGCTATCTCGAAGCATCGGCGCAGACTATGTGCGAGCAAGTGTTGTGCCCGTGATGCGCGGTTGAAGCCGCGGCCCGGCTCTCCCGCTGAAGCGGAGCGGCCGCGCCCGTTTACGGGCAGTCGCCGAGCCGCGAGTTCACTCGCGGATCCCCGGCTGCGCCCGGCCCGGGTGTCCGTTTGTGGGACTTGCCATCCCATAACCGCACGCGTCCAGCTCCGCTAGGGTAGGACCCGCGCCTGCAATCCGTTCGCCGGTAGCAGGTTAGCTGTTCCGCCTCGTGGTACGATGTCTGCTTAGTCAGGTAGTCGTGGACATTCCGCGCGCGCCTGCGCCGCAGTATCGCCGTTACGTGCGAGGCGGAATTGCCGTCGGTGCGGTCGTACTGCTCAGCGTATTCCTTACGAGCCTCAAGCCCGCTGCGCCGACCGTGGACCGGGCGACGCTCTGGGTCGATTCGGTGCGACGCGGGGAGATGGTGCGCGAGGTGCGAGGGCCCGGCACGCTTGTGCCCGAGCACATTCGCTTCATCACGGCGCTCGCCGCCGGCCGGGTCGATCGGGTGCTCGCCCAGCCGGGGCAGCGCGTGAAGCCGGAGACCGTCCTGCTCGACCTGTCCAACCCCGATGTGCAGATCCAGGCGCTCCAGGCCGAGCAGCAACTGGCAGCGGCCCGTGCCGAGCTGGTGAGCCAGCGCACCAATCTCGAGAATCAGCGCCTCACGCAAACGGGCCTCGTAGCGACTACGCGCACTGAGTACCAGCAGGCGAAGCGCGAAGCGGAAGTCGCCGAGTCACTGGGCCGGCATGGGGGCGTGTCGCGCAACGAGGCGGCCCTGGCCAAGGACAAAGCGGCGGAGCTCGAGACGCGGTACAGCATCGAGCAACAGCGCCTGGCGCTCATGACCGAGACGATCGACTCCCAGCTCGCCGTCCAGCGATCGCAGGTGGATCGGCTACGGGCGGTGGCGGAGTTCCAGCAGAACGTGTTGAGATCGCTGCAGGTACGCGCGGGCGACTCGGGTGTGGTCTCCGACTTGACGCTCCAGCTCGGCCAGTATGTGCTCGGCGGGACCATGCTCGCCAAGGTGGTCCAGCCCGGAAAGCTCAAGGCGGTGCTCCAGATTCCGGAAACGCAGGCGAAGGACATCACGATCGGCCAGAAAGCCGCGATCGACACGCGCAACGGGATTGTGCCCGGGCACGTGATCCGCTCGGATCCGAACGCGATCAACGGCACCGTGGCGGTGGACGTGGCGCTCGAGGACACGGTCGCCGGCATGCGGCCCGACCTCTCCGTGGACGGTACGATCGAGATCGAGCGCCTGGAGCACGTGCTTTACACCGGCAGGCCGGCCTATGGCCAAGCGAACAGCACTATCGGGATGTTCAAGATCACCGATGACGGTCACTACGCGAATCGGGTCCAGGTACAAGTCGGGCGCAACTCGGTCAACACGATCGAGGTGCTGCGCGGCCTGAGCGTGCGCGACTCGGTGATCCTGTCGGACATGTCGCAGTGGGACAACGTGGAGAGAGTGAGAATCAAGAGATAGGAGAGCCGATGTCCGGCAACGGTGCGCCGCTGATTCAGCTCCAGAGCATCAAGAAGGTCTTCTATACCGACGAAGTCGAGACGCACGCGCTGGCGGACGTGCACCTGGAGATCAAGCAGGGCGACTACGTCTCGATCGCGGGGCCGTCGGGGTGCGGGAAAACGACGCTGCTCTCGCTGCTCGGCCTGCTGGACACGCCGACGGAAGGGACGTACCTGCTCGAAGGCCGGCCCGTCGCGAACCTGTCGGCCGCCGAGCGGGCCAGAATCAGGAACCGGCGCATCGGGTTCATCTTTCAGGCGTTCAATCTGATCGGCGACCTGACCGTGTACGAGAACGTCGAGCTGCCCCTCACGTATCGTGGCATGCCGGGCGCCGAGCGCCGGCAGCGAGTGCAGGCGGCGCTGGAGCGGGTCGGCATGTCGCATCGGGCGAAGCATTACCCGGCGCAGCTCTCCGGAGGCCAGCAGCAGCGCGTGGCGGTCGCGCGCGCCGTGGTAGGCGATCCCGCGATTCTCCTGGCCGACGAGCCGACGGGAAACCTCGACTCGGCCAATGGCGAAGCCGTGATGGAGCTATTGCGGGAGCTGCACCGCGGCGGGGCGACGGTGTGCATGGTCACGCACGATCCGCGCTACGCGCAGCATGCGGACCGCACGGTGCAGCTGTTCGACGGGCGGGTGGTGGAGGAGCAGGGGTCGGGGGCCGCTGCGAGGAGATCTCCGACATGACCACGGGTTCGTTCCTAGACTCTGTCGCGCAGGACCTCCGGTACGGCATGCGGATCCTTCGCAGGGACTCGACATTCGCGCTCGTGGCGATCCTGGCTTTGGCATTGGGCACCGGCGCCAACGCGGCGATTTTCCAACTCGTCGACGCACTCCGTCTCCGCTCGCTTCCGGTGGAGAACCCCCATGAGCTCGTGTCCATCGGGATTGACCAGCACGGCAAGGGACGGGTAGGCAGGGGGCGTGGGGGCCGCTCGATTTTCACAGAGCCGCTGTGGCAGGAGATCCGCTCACAGCAGCAGGCCTTCTCGTCGCTGTTCGCCTGGGGCAACGGCGCCTGGGATCTCTCAGGCGGAGGAGAAGCCATTCTCGCGAATGGGTTCTATGTCAGCGGAAGTTTCTTCGACGCGCTTGGCGTGCACGCTAACATCGGTCGCCTGTTCACAGAGTTAGACGATCAAAGAGGATGTGGCTCGCCCGCCGTGGTGTTGTCACATCGGTTCTGGCAGGCCCGGTTCGGCGGCGATCCGCGGGTAATCGGGCAGGCGATCATGCTGGACCGACGTCAGTTCCAGGTGATCGGGGTCGCGCCGCCGGGCTTCTTCGGTGTGGACGTCGGCCGCACGTTCGACCTGGCACTCCCGCTGTGCGCCGAGGCGCTGCTGCGTGGCCAGCAGGCGGGAACCGGCCAGCGTGCCGTCTGGTGGCTCGACATCATGGGACGTCTGAAGCCGGGCTGGACGGTGGAGCGCGCCCAAGCGCAGGTCGCTGCCATTTCGCCCGGGGTGTTCCAGGCAACGGTGTCGCCGACATACAGCGCCGACTGGGCGAGGAATTACGCCTCGTTCACGCTCACCGCGCGACCTGCCGGTACCGGCGTATCGAACCTGCGCACCACGTATGCGACTCAGCTGTGGGCGCTGCTTGCGGCCACCGGGCTCGTACTGCTACTCACATGCCTCAATCTCGCGAACCTGATGCTGGCGCGCTCCACCGCCCGCGGCCGGGAGGTTGCCGTACGCCTGGCAATTGGCGCGTCGCGGCGCCGCGTCGTCCGTCAGATGCTGTCAGAGAGCGTGCTGCTCGCCGGATTGGGCGCCGTGGGCGGGTGGCTGTTGGCACGCTGGATCAGCCAGACGCTGTTGATGCTCCTCAACGCGCGCGGCGGCGGAATCTTTTTAGACCTGACGCCAGACTGGCGCGTGTTTGCGTTCATGGCCACGGTCACCGTCTGTACGTGCGTGCTGTTCGGCCTCAGCCCGGCGCTCAAGGCCACTCGCCGTGATCTGACGAACACCATGCAGCCGGGCGGTCGATCGTCGACCGAAGGACACGAGGCGTTCGCCCTGCGGCGCGGGCTGGTGGTCGTGCAGGTCGCGCTCTCGATGGTCCTCGTGGTCGGTGCGCTGCTGTTCGGGCGCACGTTGAGAAACCTCGCCGCTGTCGATCTGGGCTTCGATCCTCACGTGGTGGTAGTGGCGGTCGACCTGAGCCGAACGGTGGTCCGGCCCGAGGCACGGACACAGACCTACGCCACCATCGTCACGCGCCTCCAGCAGGTCACCGGCGTTCGCCATGCCGCCGAGGCATTGATCGTGCCGCTTGACGGCAGTGATTGGAACGGACGCATCGTCACGGGTGGTGCGGTGCAGGACGGCGACGTGCACTTCGACGAAGTCGGCGGCAACTACTTCTCGGTGATGGGGACGCCGCTCCTCGCGGGACGGACGTTCGACGGTCGAGACCGGCCCGACGCAGCCAGGTCGGCCATCGTGAACGAGACGTTCGCACGACGGTATTTTCAGAACGCCAACCCGATCGGGCAGACATTCCAGATGGAGCTGCCGCCCGGCAGTCCACAGCCCACCTATCATATCGTCGGACTGGTCAAGGATGCGAAGTACCTCCAGGTACGCGAGGAGCGCACCTCGGCGGCATTGAGATTCTCGGCCAACGAATCAAGTGCGATGTATCTGCCGATCGCCTACCTGGCGGTATCGCAGGACAGCGCGCCGCCTCCGGATTTTCGGATCGTCCTCCGCTCCGACGTGCCCCCGGCGTCCCTTACGCACGCGCTGACGCGCGCCATCACCGAGGTCGCCCCCGCCGCCACTGTCTCGTACGACGCTGTCACGAACTACATCGACAGGTTGCTCGTCACAGAGCGGTTGATGGCCTGGCTGTCCGGATTCTTCGGAGTCCTCGCCATGCTGGTTGCGGCGATCGGGCTCTACGGCGTGATGTCCTACCTCGTGACGCGCCGGAGAGTCGAGATCGGCGTTCGCATGGCACTCGGCGCGGAGCCGCGCACGGTCATCCGCATGATGTTTGCGGAATGTGGTGCGCTGCTCGCCACCGGCATTGCCGTCGGCGTGGCGCTCGCGGGCGTGGCGCTCCGGTATGCGACCGCGTTGCTTTACGGGTTGACACCGGTGGATGCGACATCCTTCGCGCTCGCGATCGGCGCGCTCGGCGTCGCTAGCGTGCTCGCAACATGGTTGCCCGCCCTCCGTGCTTCCAGACTCGCTCCGACACTCGCGCTTCGGGAATAATGGACACCCTCCTCGCCGACCTCCGCTACGCGCTCCGCACGCTCGCCAAGAGTCCCGGCTTCACGCTCGGCGTAGTGCTCACGCTGGCGCTCGGCATCGGCGCGAACGTGGCCATGTTCTCCATCGTGGACCGGATGCTGTTTCGGCCACCGCCGCTGCTCCGCGATGCCGGCGCCACCCACCGGGTGTATTTCGCGACTACGTACGGCGGCGTCGAGGAGACCTCCAATGGCCTCCAATACGCCCGCTACGTAGACCTGACGAGCTGGACGCACTCCTTCTCCCGTACGGCGGCGTTCACGGAAGCGGACCTCGCCATCGGGATTGGGGCCGAAGCCCGCGAGATGCGGGTGGCAGTCGTCAGTGCGAGCTTCTTCGGGTTCTTCGATGCGCCCCCGACGCTCGGTCGCTATTTCACGGTCTCCGAGGATCAGCCTCCCACCGGCACCGACATCGCGGTGCTTGGTCATGCCTTCTGGCTCACGCATTACGGTGGACGGCGCGACGTGCTCGGGACGACCCTCCAGATCGGGCCCACCGTCTACACGATCATCGGGGTCGCGCCGGAGGGGTTCGTGGGACTGTGGCCGAACCAGCAGCCCGTCGCCTTCATCCCCATTACCAGCTACGCGAACGCGAATGGGCGGGACACGTGGTGGACCACCTACAGCTGGATGTGGATGTCGATGCTCGTGCAGCGAAAGCCCGGCGTGAGCCTCTCGGCAGCGAATGCCGACCTGACCAACGCCTATCTGCGCAGCTACGAGGCCCAGCGAGCCACGAGCGGGATGTCGCCGCGACAGGGGGAGCGCCCGCGCGGGCTCGCCGCATCGGTCCTGACTGAGCGGGGCCCGACGGAATCGGCCTTCGCGAAAGTCGCGACCTGGGTGAGCGGGGTGGCGCTGATCGTCCTGCTCATCGCGTGCGCCAACGTCGCCAACCTGCTGCTGGCACGCGCCCTGCGCCGCCGCCGCGAGATCGCCGTGCGACTGGCGCTCGGGGTGAGCCGGACGCGCCTCGTATCGCAGCTGTTCTTGGAGAGCGTCCTGCTGGCCGGCATCGGTGGCGCAGCGGGCGTGCTGATCGCCGAGTGGGGTGGGGCGGTGCTGCGCAGCTCTTTCATTGGTAACTCAGCCGCCGCGGGCGTGTTGGCAGACCACCGGACGCTGCTGTTTGCCGCCGCCGCGACGCTCTTCGTCGGCTTCCTTACCGGTCTCGCTCCCGTCCTCCAGACCCGCCGGACGAACCTCGCCGGCGACCTGAAGGCTGGCGCCCGCGAAGGTGCGTACCGCCGGTCTCGCACCCGCGCAGCGCTCGTAGTTCTGCAAGGTGCTCTCTCCGTAACCTTGCTCGTTGGCGCCGGCCTGTTCGTGCGCAGCCTGCGGCATGTGAACGACGTGCGGCTCGGCTACGACGTCGACCCGGTGCTGCTGGTCGATCTGAACATGCGCGGCGTCGAGTTGGACAGCGCTCGCGCTGCGCAACTGCGTAGCCGGTTGCTCGAGACCGCGCAGAGGATCCCGGGGGTCGACCATACATCACGGCAGCTCACCGTGCCGTTCTGGAGCACGGTGACCATGGAGCTGCACGTCGCCGGGATTGACTCAGTGAATCGCCATGGCGAGTTCACTCTCAATGCGGTTAGCCCTGACTACTTCGCGACCGTGGGCACGCGCATCCTGCGGGGGCGTGGACTTGGTGTGCAGGACGCGAGCAACGCTGTCCGGGCCATGGTCGTGAGCGATGCGATGGCGCGAAGGCTTTGGCCGGGGCGGGACCCGATCGGCCAGTGCGTCCGAGTCGGCCCCGACGGGGTCCCGTGCACGTACGTGGTCGGGGTGGCCGAGAACATCAAGTCGCAGCAGCTGGGCGACGACCCCGGGCTCTTCTACTACCTCTCCACCGCGCAATGGCATCCGGAGCAGGGGGGACTGTTCATCCGAACCCGCGGCGACGCCGCGCGCTCTGCCGCGACGATCCGTCGCGCGCTGCAGCCCGTCATGCCCGGCGCAGCGTACGTCACGGTCACGCCGCTACGCGAGATCCTGGGCGAGCAGACGCGGTCTTGGCAATTGGGCGCGACGATGTTCCTCGCCTTCGGTGCGCTGGCGCTCGCACTCGCGGCGATCGGTCTCTACAGCGTGATGGCGTACACCGTCTCGCAGCGTACCCAGGAGATGGGCGTCCGTGCGACGCTCGGAGCCCAGCAGCGGGACCTCGTCCGGCTCGTCCTCAATGAAGGCTTGCGGGTCGGCGTCGTCGGCATCGTGATCGGGGTGATGATCGCGCTCGCCGGAGGTCCGTGGGTCGGGCCGCTTCTGTTCGAGGAGTCGCCCCACGATCCGCTCGTGTTCGGGTTCGTGGCGGTGGTGCTGCTGGGCACGACGGTGGTGGCGAGCTTCGTGCCCTCGCGGCGGGCGGCGCGGGTCGATCCGATGGTCGCTTTGAGATACGAGTGATGGACACGCTCCTCGCCGACCTGCGCTACGCCGTACGGACACTGCGCCACAGTCCCGCGTTCACGATCGCCGCGGTACTGACGCTGGCGCTCGCCATCGGTTCCAACACTGCCGTGTTCAGCGTAGTGAACGGCGTTCTGCTCCGACCCCTTCCGTTCCCTGACCAAGATCGGCTGTTCATGCTGGGCGAGCAGAGTCGCCAGGGCGGCCTCCGTCCTCCGTCGTACCCCACGTTTCTCGATTGGCAGGCCCAGGCCTCGGCGTTCGCCGGTCTCGCCTACGTCCGGGGCGGAGGGCAGCGCCTCACCAGCGCCGAGGGAGTGCACAGCATCCTGACGTCGTTCGTTTCGGCCGGCTTCTTTACGACTATGGGCGAGCCTCCGCTCGTCGGACGACTCTTCGCACCGGACGAAGAGCGGTCGGGCGCCCACGTGGCGGTCTTGTCGTACGACCTGTGGCAGGCGCGGTTCGGCGGAGATCCGACGATCCTCGGGAAGGCCTTGTCCCTGACCGCCGGAGTGTTCACGGTCGTAGGCGTCCTGCCGCACGACGTGGCCTACCCACCCTGGACCAGCGAACAGCTGTATGTACCTCTCGCGGCGGTCGCCGCCACGGAGCGGGCCCTCGCGCAAAGAGGTTTCCACGCCGATTGCCGCGTCATCGGCCGTCTCAAGCCGGGCGTGACCCTGGAGCAGGCCAGGGCCGATCTGGACGGCGTGGCCAAACGGGAAGCCATGGCATACCCCGAATTCAATGCCGATTGGACGGCAACCTGGTTTCTCCCGATGAGCGATGAGATCCTCGGCCCAACGACGTCGCGGCAACTCCAGGTCTTCGCCGTGTCGGTCGCCCTCGTGCTCCTGATCGCCTGTGTGAACGTGGCCAACCTGACTCTTGCGCGAGCGGGCGCGCGGGGCCGGGAGCTCGCCGTACGATCGGCCTTGGGGGCGGGACGCGGACGAGTAGTCAGACAGCTCTTCACTGAGACGATGCTGCTCGCGGCCGTGGGAGGGGCGCTGGGGGTGGCCGCAGCGTACGCCGCGATCGCCCTGCTCAAGCGAGCCGCCCCCGCCATATTGCCGCGACTCGAGACGGTGCAGGTCGACGGCTGGGTCCTGGCGTTCGCTCTCGGCGTCACCCTTGCCGCTGCGACGGCCGCGGGGTTGCTGCCCGCCTTCCGAACAACGCGGTCCGATCTCACCGACGCCCTCAAGGAGGGCACCAGTGGAGCTGGCGTCGGACAACGGCGACAGCGACTTCGCTCCGTCCTCGTCGTCGGCGAGATCGCCCTCGCGGTGATCCTCGTCGTGGGGGCGGGTTTACTGACCAGGAGCCTGTGGCGGCTGCGGATGGTGAACCCGGGATTCGAGCCCGACGGGCTCGTGACGGTGTACATCGGGCCGCCGTCGGCGCGCGCCTGGAACCCAGCGAGCCTCACGGCTCTGTATACGCGGATGGAGGACGCGGCCCGAGCGCTCCCGGGCGTGATGAGTGTCGCACTGACCAACTTCACGCCGCTGTCTGGTGGTGGACTGCCGTCTCCCGTCCAGGTCCCCGGGCGCGCTGCGGATCCCGCGCGCGATCCCCAAGTGTGGTTCATGACGGTGTCCCCGGACTATTTCCGCACCATGCGCATCCCTATCCGGGTCGGACGGGACTTCACCGACGCGGACCTCGCGGCGGGCACAGCCGTCCTCGTGAACGAAGCGTTCGCGCGGGCGTTCCTGGCCGGCCAGGACGCGATCGGTCGCCAGCTGACGCTGCACAAGGCGGTGCAGGGGCGTCCCGACTTCGGCGAGCCGCTGCCGAGCGTCGTCGTCGGCGTCGCTGGCGACGTGCATCACTTTGGCCTCGACCTGCCAGCGGAGCCCCAGGTATACGTCCCCTTCACGCGCAATGTGTGGGGACACATGACTCTGGTCGTGCGAGCCGCGACCGCCCCGGCGGCGCTCGTCGCGCCGCTGCGGCGCACCGTCCGCGAGGTCGATCCGGGTATCCCGATTACGATGACTGGCAGCAGCGGTAGCATGTCGGTCGTGGGCACGCTCGGTATCGAGGGGGGCCTCGCGTCGCGACGGTTCGACACCTGGCTGCTGGGCAGCTTCGCGGCGTCGGCATTGCTGCTCGCGGCCATCGGCATCTACGGGCTCCTGGCGTACGCCGTGGGGCAGCGGCGGCGTGAGCTCGGCATCCGGCTCGCGCTCGGGGCGAGCCGCGGAGACGTCATGTCGTACGTCGTGGGCGATGGCATTCGCCTCGCGACAGCGGGGATCGGGCTCGGCGTCTTGATCGCCCTGGCCGTCACTCGTCTGCTCGCGGCGCTCTTGTACGGAGTCGGCACGAGCGATCCTGCGACGTTCGTGAGCGTCGTGGCCCTGCTTGCGGTCGTCTCGCTGATTGCGAGTTATCTCCCCGCGCGCCGAGCGGCGCGGGTCGATCCGATGGTGGCGTTGAGGTCCGAATGATTCACCTCTCCAACCTCGAGAAGTCCGTCTCCCAGGGTAACGGCCGGCTCCACCTCCTGCGCCAGATCACCCTTGCCATCACCCCGGGCGAGTTCGTGACGATCATGGGCCCCTCCGGCGCGGGCAAGTCCACGCTGCTTGCGGTGCTCGGTATGCTCGACGGAGACTGGACGGGGGAGTACCGCTTCCTCGACCAGGCGATCCACGAGATGAAACCCAAGGCTCGGCTAGCGCTCAACAAGCAGCACATCGGGTTCGTGTTCCAGCAATACCACCTCCTCGACGATCTCACGGTGGCCGAGAACCTCGACGTCCCGCTGTCGTACCGCAACATCAAGAAGGGGGAGCGCGAGAGCCTCGTGGCCGACACGCTCGACCGCTTCGGAATCGTGGCCAAGAAGGATCTCTACCCGCGCCAGCTCTCCGGTGGCCAGCAGCAGCTCGTGGCGGTGGCGCGCGCGCTGATTCACAAGCCGTCCCTCATTCTTGCCGATGAGCCGACTGGGAATCTGCACTCGAGCCAGGGAAAAGAGATCATGGAGCTCTTCAAGGAGCTGAACGCGAGCGGCACGACGATCGTGCAGGTGACGCACTCGGAGGAGAACGCCAAGTACGGAAACCGCGTGATCCAGCTGAAGGACGGGTGGATCGTGAAGTAACGGCCGGGTCCGGGGTCCGGTATCCGAGGTCTGGTTTTGACCCCGGACCCCGGACCCCGAGCAGTAGGAGACTGACATGCGGACGGTGTTCCAAGACATTCGGTACGCGCTTCGCACCCTCGCCAAGCGCCCTGCCTTCACCGCGGTCGCCGTGCTCACGCTCGCGCTCGGCATCGGGGCCAACACGGCCATCTTCAGCGCGATCAACGGCGTCCTGCTCAAGCCGCTGCCGTATCCCGGATCGGATCGGCTCGTTCAGATCATGTCGATCGGGTTCCAGGGAGTTCGTTTCGGCGTGTCTTTCCCCGACCTGCGCGACCTGCGCGCTCTGTCGCAGGACTTCACGGGAGTCGCGGCCGTGGTGTCGCGGCTCTACAACCTCACGGGCGTGGGTGATCCGCGAGAGGTCCAGGTGGCCGCCGCCACGGCCGACCTGTTCGAAGTGCTGCAGGTACGCCCAGAGATCGGGCACGGCTTCACGGCCGCCGACGAGCGGACGCCCATTGCGCTGTTAAGCCACGGGCTCTGGGTCACGAGTTTCGGGCGCGATCCCGGTATCCTGGGAAGGTCGATCTCGCTCGACGGCCGCAGCTTCACGGTGGTCGGCATCATGCCGGCGGGGTTTCAGTTCCCCAACGCAGACGTGCAGGTCTGGACGCCGATCGGCGAGTTCCTGTCGCAGAATCCGCAGGCTGAGACGAACCGTGGGATGCACTTCCTGAATGCCGTGGCGCGACTCGCGCCGGGCGCCACCCTGGAGCGTGCGGTCGGCGACGTAAAGGTCCTCGGGGCGCGGCTGAACGCGAGCGACTCCGTCGGGCCCGGGGGCCGCCGGCAAATTGTGGCTGAGCAGGCGGCGCCGCCCTTACCCCGGGGCGCGACCGCCGGCGGCCGCTCGATCCTCGACACCGGCTTCGACGTCACCCTGCTGCGGGACGTCGCGATCGGCGACATCCGGCAGCCGCTCTTCATTCTCCTGGGCGCCGTGGGGCTCGTGCTGCTGATCGCCTGCGCCAACGCGGCCAACCTGCTGCTGGCCCGCGCGGCCGCGCGGCGCCGAGAGATGGCCGTCCGGCGCGCCCTCGGCGCAGCGCGCGGGCGGCTCGTCCGACAGCTGCTCACGGAAAGCGTGCTGCTCGCGCTCGCGGCGGGCGTCATGGGAGTGCTCGTCTCCGTCTGGGGACTCAACACCCTCATCGCGATCTGGCCCCACGCGCTCCCGCGCGCAGCTGAGATCGGGCTCGACGGGCGGGTGCTGACCTTCACCCTCGGCCTCGCCGTGCTCACCGGCGTCACGTTCGGACTGCTCCCGGCCTGGCGCGCCTCTGCGCCCGGGATAGAAGAGGCGCTGCGGCAGGGTGCTCCGGGCGCGACCGGCGGGCGATGGCGCTTGCAGAGCGGCCTCGTGGTGGGCGAAGTGACCCTCGCTCTGGTGCTGCTTGTGGGGGCCGGGCTGCTGGTGCGCAGCATCATCCACCTCAGCAATGTGAACCCCGGCTTCGACACGCGTGACGTGCTGGCGGCCCGCATTCGGCTCACGCCAGCGCGCTTTCCGTCCGGCGCCCAGCAGAAGCTGTTCTTCGAGGACATGCTCGCCGCAGTACAATCTCATGCGGGTGTGCAGTCGGCGAGTCTCGCGAGCACGCTGCCGTTGAGCGGCAACTTTTTCATGATCGTGTTCGATCCCCGCACGGTGCGTCCGGACTATCCCGAGCCAATCATGGTGCTCCGGGCGTTCGACGTGTCGCCGAGCTACTTCACAACGTTCCATATTCCGATCCGGCGAGGCCGCGGGTTCACGGTCGAGGATCGTGCCGGCGCGCCGTCCGTTGCGATTATCAACCGCACGACGGCGGATCGGCTCTGGCCCGGACAGGACCCGATCGGCAAGCAGCTCACCATCCGCGGTGGGCCGGGGCAACCAGCGGGGCTCGTGACCGTCGTCGGTGTCATCGACAATCTGCGCTCGGCCTCGCTCGACGCCGCCCCTCAACCGGAGATCTACCGGCCGGCGTCGCAACAGTCGGAGATGGAGGAGATGTGGGTGACGCTGCACGCGGCGAACGGGCGCCCGCTGCAGCTCGTCGGCGCGCTGCGCGATGCGGTACACCAGGCGGATGCCGAGCAGTCGATCGGGGAGATCGTGAGCCTGGAGCAGCTGATCGGCCGGCAGACCGCGGCGCGGCAATTCAATACGACGTTACTCACCATCTTCGCCTTGATCGCGGTGGGGCTGGCACTCGTCGGAATCTACGGTGTGACGGCCTACGCGGTCTCGCAGCGCACCCGGGAGCTCGGCATCCGGATGGCGCTAGGGGCGCGAGGCGCGGATGTCGTCGCGCTCCTGATGAAGGAGAGCCTGCGCCGGGTGGCGGCGGGCGCAGGGTTGGGGCTCGTTGCGGCTTGGGGCCTGACGCGCGTGCTCAGCGCCATGCTGTTCGAGGTCGCGCCCCGCGACGGGGTGACCTTCGCCGTGACGGCATTGCTGCTCGCCGCCGTGGCGCTGCTCGCGACGTGGCTGCCGGCGCGCCGGGCGACGCGGGTCGATCCGATGGTGGCGTTGCGCTATGAATGACCTTCGCCACGCCCTCCGTGCCTTGCGCCACACCCCGACGTTCACTGCGACGGCGGTGCTCATCCTCGGACTCGGCATCGGGATGGCGACCGCCGTGTTCACGGTGTTTCAGGCAGTCGTGCTGCGAAGGTTGCCCGTACGAGACCAGGATCGGATCGTCGAGCTATCCGGCGCCGCGAAGGGCGCGGCTCGCGAGGTTCCACTCACTCTCGATCAAGTCCGTCGTTTTCGCCAGGAGAGCCGCACCCTTCAAAGCGTCGCCGGCTTTGCGCATTGGGGCTCCGTTTCCGCTCCGGTGACGGACGGCGACCGACCGCTCCTTCTCAGGCAGGCCACCGTCACCGGCAGCTTTTTCGAAGTGTTGGGTGCCGCGCCCAGCCTAGGGCGTCTCCTCGAGCCGGAGGACGAGCGAGAGTACGCTCCTAATCGGACCAAAGCCAATGCCCTGGTCGCCGTCATCAGCTACGGCGCGTGGCGCCGGTCATTTGGTGGCGACTCCGCGGTCATTGGGCGGCGACTGCACTTGCCGGACATGAAATGGAGTCCAACGATCGTAGGCGTCGCTCCGCCGGGACTCGACTACCCGCGCGGCGCCGAGCTGTGGACACCCAACGTCTATCCGGGTGGAATGGACGTGGTCGGCCGGTTGGCGCCGGGCGCGACGCTTGACGCGGCACGGGCGGACTATCTGGCCTTCGTCAGCAGGGACCCGGACTATGTGAAGGCGGGTCTCGCGGACAAGATTGACGCGCGAGCGGAACCCCTCGAGCGCATGGTTCTGGGGGATGTGAAGCCGGCGCTCATCGTGCTCACTACGGCCGTTGCGATGCTCCTGATGCTCGCCTGCGTCAACATTGGCAATCTGTTGTTGCTCCGTGCCGCGGGTCGCGCGCAAGAGCTCGCCGTACGTCGAGCGCTCGGGGCGGGGGCTAGTGACATCGTGAGGCAGCTGTCGGCCGAGAGCGCGCTGCTGGGGGTCGGTGGTGGCGTGCTGGGGTTTGGCCTGGCGCGGGAGCTGTTGACCCTGCTGCTCCGACTGGCGCCCGCGGGCCTCCCCCGCTTGGACATGATCCGAATCGCACCCGCTCCGCTGGCCATCGCCGTGGCGGCGACCGTGCTGGCCATGCTGCTGTTCGGATCGCTGCCCGCCGTGGCAGCGGTGCGCTTCGATCTCTCGTCACAGCTCCGTGCCGATGCTCGTTCCGGAACCGGGGGGCAGCGGTTGCGCGCCGTGCGGCGGACGCTCGTCGCTTCGCAGATCGCGCTTGCACTCGTCCTGCTATCGGGAGCTGGTCTCCTCATGCGGAGTTTTGCCCGTCTCTCTGGACTGGATATGGGTTTTGCCACCGGCCACGTGTCGGTCCTTGGGGTTTCGATGCCCTGGGACAAATGGGTTGCGTCGTGCGGAGGTGCACCGCCCCAGGCGGACTCTGTCGCGACCAACCGATTTGGGAAATGCTTGGACGGCTGGAGCTTTCAATTCCACGACCAACTGGTGAGCGGGTTCGACGCCATTCCCGGTGTCGAGAAGGCGTCTCCGGTCGCGGTTCCACCGCTCCTGGGGTCCAACGTTTTCATGACCAGGCTCATGGCCGCGGGACAATCGGAGGGCGAGAGTTCTGCCAATCCGTGGGTGGGCCAGGATTTCGTCGGGCCCGAGTATTTCGCAGCGATGGGGCTGCCTATCCTGCGGGGGAGAGGCTTCACCGAGGCCGATCGCGAGGGCTCAACGAACGTCGCGGTCGTGACGCAGAGTATTGCGAAACGGTTCTGGCCGGGAGACGACCCGATTGGCAAACGGGTCCGGCAAGGCGCTGGCTCACCGGTCATCACGGTCGTCGGCTTGGTGGGGGACATCCATTTCCGGGAGCATCGTGAAGCCACCCCGATGATCATCCGGCCGTACCGGCAGGGCCTCGCCCAGGGTAGCCTGGTCGTACGGACCCAAGGGGAGCTCGCGGTGCTCCTTCCGGCGATTCGGAATGCCGTGCAGGCCGTGGATCCCGATGCTGGGCTCGTGGACGCACGAACGATGGACCAAGTTATCGCGCCCCAGCTCGCCCAACCCCGGCTGAACGCGCTCCTCTTGTCCGCGTTTGCGTTCGCGGCTGTGTTGCTTGCGGCGATCGGCCTCTACGGCATCATGGCCTCGGCGGTCTCGCACCAAACTCGCGAGCTTGGTGTGCGGCTTGCCCTCGGTGCCACACCCGACCGGCTGCGCGCCATGATCCTCGGCCAAGCAGTGACGGTGGCGGGGACGGGGGCGCTGGCCGGGTTGCTCGGCGCGCTGGCCGGATCCCGACTAATTACGACGATGCTCTTCGAGGTGAGCCCCACGGATCCCCTCGCTCTACTGGGGGCATGCGGGCTTCTCCTCGCCGTGGCGTTGCTTGCGGCCTACGTCCCCGCGCGCCGGGCGACGAAGGTCGATCCGATGGTAGCGCTACGGTATGAGTAACCTCGGTCTCGCGCTTCGGGCCTTGCGCCGCTCGCCCACGTTCACCGCGACGGCGGTGCTGATCCTTGGTCTCGGAATCGGGATGACGGTCGCGATGTTCACCGTTACCGACACCGTGCTGCTGCGACCGCTCCCGGTCCATGACCAAGAAAGGATCGCCCTGCCACGCATCGTTGACCCGCGTGGCATAGATCTCCCTTTGGCGCCGAGGGATTTGGAGGAACTGCGCCGCGACACCCGCACGATGTCCGCCGTTGCCGGCGAAGCGCACCAGGGTGCGTTCGGTACCGTGTTACTAGACAGTGATCGCCCGCTCGTGCTCAAGGCGGCGTGGGTCACAGGAAACTTCTTCGACGTACTCGGCGCCCGCCCGGCGCTGGGCCGACTGTTTCGGACGGAAGACGAATCCCTCACCGAGCCCTCGGTGCTGGTGCTGAGCTACGACACGTGGCAGCGCCGTTTCGGCGGCGACTCCGGCGTGCTCGGACGCCAACTGACGCAGGCCTTCACAGGGCGGCGCCATACGATCGTGGGGGTGGCGCCTGCCGGACTCGCGTACCCCGTCGGAGCCGAGTATTGGAGTCCCATGGTATATGGCGGTGGGCTCGACGTCGTCGCTCGCCTCGCCCCGACTGCCACCCCCGCGGCGGCGCGGGCCGAGTTCTTCTCGACTATGACGGAGATGTACCGGAAGCAACACTCCCGCAACTGGGAGGAAGTGGCCGGAGCACGGATCCGCACGTTCTCCCAGGCAGTCCTCGGGGATGTGCGCCCCGTTCTTCAGGTGCTCACGGCGGCGGTGACGCTGCTCCTCGTGCTGGCCTGCGTCAATGTTGGCAGCCTGGTCCTCCTGCGCGTGGCGACGCGGACGCATGAGCTTGCGGTGCGTCGCTCGCTCGGCGCCACCACCGGCGACGTCGCGCGTCTCTTGCTGGTCGAGACCGGGGCGCTTGCCATTGGCGGCGGTTCGCTCGGTTTCTTCCTGGCGGTGGCGTTGCTCCGCATGCTTTTGGTACTGGAGCCCGCCGGACTTCCTCGAACCGACCTCATTCGCCTGGAAAATGCACCGCTCGGGGCGGCGGTCGGTGTGACACTCCTCGCGGTCCTGCTGGTGGGGGTGCTCCCCGCGCTCGCCGCTGCCCACACAAATCTCGCCTCCCCACTCCGGATCCACGCGCGCTCAGGAAGCGAGACCAAGGCGCGCAAACACGTGCGGCGATGGTTCGTCGCAGCACAGGTCGCTCTGGCCATCGTCGTGCTCGCCGGCGCAGGGCTCCTGGCGCGAAGCCTCGACCGGCTGCTGCGGATCGACCTCGGCTACCGCGCGGACCGTCTGTCGTTGCTCTGGCTCGCGGTCCCCGTCTCGCCTAATAACGGGGAAGCAAGATTCACCGCCATGTTGGACCGGATTCTTCCAGCACTCCACGCGCTTCCGGAAGTCACCGCGATCACCCCGGTGGAAGCGCAGCCGTTCTTCGGGCCGCAGGTTTTCAACGCGCAGTGGGAAGTCGAGGGGTCGTCATCCGAGGCGGGTGAGCATCCGCGGATACCGATCGAGGCTGGCGGCCCGGAATATTTCCGCACGCTCGAAATCCCATTGTTTCGGGGCCGCGGGTTTCTCGACAGCGATGGGGAGAACGCGCCCAAGGTTGCTGTTGTGAGCGAGGGGGCGGCCCGGCTCCTCCAGCTCGGGGCCGACCCGATCGGCCAACGCATCCGTGCGGCGGGTGACACGGGCGCCGGGGCGTGGCGAACGGTGGTCGGCATTGCGGGCGACATTCACTTTCGGAGCCTCCGGGAGGCGACACCCACGATCTACTTGCCGTCGCGCCAGTACTTCTTTCAAGGCCTATTCGCGGTGCGAACCATCGGCCCCCTCGCAGGTTTGCTGCCGACAATGCGTCGCGCTGTACACGACGCCGATCCCGCGGTCGACGTCGTTCGTACGGAAACCATGGAGGATTTGCTGGCCAACCAGCGTGCGCTGCCTACGCTCTCCACGCTTCTCCTGTCCGGGTTCGGGCTCGTGGCCATGCTGCTCGCCGCCGTGGGGCTGTACGGCCTCACGGCGTCTGTCGTCCGGGAGCAGACCCGCGAGATCGGCGTGCGCATGGCGCTGGGCGCGACACCGGCGCAGCTGCGTCGCGCGGTGCTGGGTGCTGCCCTCGGCGTGACGGCGGTCGGTGCCGCTGTGGGCCTGGCTGCCGCGCTGGTCAGTTCGCGATTCCTGACCGCGCTGCTCTTTCAGGTCAGTCCCGCCGACCCGATCACTCTCGCGGCCGTCAGCATGCTGCTCGTGGCCGTCGGTTGCGGGGCCGCATACGTGCCGGCGCGCCGCGCGATGAGGGTGGACCCGATGGTGGCTCTGCGTTATGAATGACGTTCGCCTCGCCCTCCGCACCCTGCGCACGAGCCCCGGCTTTGCCTTGACCTCCATCCTGACGCTCGCGCTCGGCATCGGTCTCGCGACGGCCGTATTCACGGTGGCGGACGCGCTGCTCCTGCGCCGGCTCCCGGTCCAGGATCAGGACCGCCTCGTTGTGCTCTGGGGACAAGCACCCGACCGAGCCTTCGACTACCCGTTCACGCTCGATGAGGCGCGCGAGTTTGCGCGGCAAACCCGCGCTCTCACGCGGGTCGCGTTCTTCGCCTACGAAGGCGCTTGGCCGACACCGATTCGGGAGGGTGGGCGCATCGCTCGCCTCCGCAGAGGATTGGTGTCAGGTGAGTTCTTCGACGTCTTGGGCGCGCAACCCGTGCTGGGCCGGGCGTTGAACCCCGCGGACGACGTCGTCGGCGCCGCACCAGTGCTCGTGCTCAGCCACAGGGCGTGGCAGGGCCAGTTCAGCGGCGACCCTAAGGTGCTGGGCCGGCAAATCGTCATGCATCATAACGGCGTGGCGTACACGATTGTCGGCGTGATGCCCCACGGCCTCGACTACCCGAGAGGCGCCGACATGTGGGCGCCGCTGGTTCCGGCCAGGACACGACCGGGGACGGATTCGACGGTCGCCGACGTCGAGGTGATCGGGCGCCTACGGTCGGGTGCCGCAGCCGCGCAGGCGCGGGCGGAGTTGACCGCGTTTTTTACGCGCGCCGCAGCGTCGCCGTGGCAGCGTGACTGGCACGGTGTGGCGCGCGACCTGCCGCAGCTCGTCCTCGGCGAGACTCGGCCCGCCCTGTTCGCCTTCGCTGCGGCGGCCTGTCTGCTCCTCCTGATCACCTGCATCAACGTCGCTAACCTGCTCCTGGTGCGCGGTCTCGCGCGGGTAAAGGAGATCGCGGTGCGGTCCGCGCTCGGCGCGGGCCCACGCCAGGTCGTCGGCCAGCTCCTCGCCGAGAATGCGCTCCTCGCGCTCGCGGGCGGCGCGTTCGGCGTCGTCGTGGCGGCGGCCGCGGTCCGGAGCTTCGTCGTCGTGGCGCCGCCCGGGCTACCCCGCTTGGACGAGATTCAGCTGAATGCGACCGCACTCGCCGGCGCCGTCGTAATCACATGTGTCGCCATGCTCATTTTTGGCCTCGCGCCCGCGTTCCTCTCCTCGCGTGTCGAGTTCGAGCAGGTCCTCCGATCGAGCACGCGACAAAGTGTCAATCGGAGATCCCGGCTCGGGGCGGAAGCATTGGTGGCGGGACAGGTCGCCCTGGCGCTGTTGGTGCTCTCCGCCGCGGGACTGATCGTCCGAAGCCTCGCCAAGCTCGAACGGGCCGAGCTCTCCTTCGAGCCCTCACACCTGCTGATCGGTGACTTGGCGCTTCGCTACGATCAGTTCGACACCCCCGCAAAGCAGCGTGCGCTGCTTGAACACCTGCTGCCGGCGGTGCAGGCGATTCCGGGCGTGCGGGCCGTCTCGCCCGTGGTCGCTCCACCGTTTTCCGGACCGGGAGGGTGGGACGGCAAGTTCGCGGCCGACGGACAGTCCACGGAACAGGCCGCCGCCAACCCGATGCTCAACATGGAGGTCGTGACCCCGGATTACTTCGCGACGTTAGGCGTTCCGGTGCGCCGCGGGCGGGTCTTCACGGACGCTGACCGCGAGGGCGCGCCGCTCGTCGTGGTCGTCAGTGAGTCCGTGGCACGACTCTACTGGGGCACCGACGATCCAATTGGCAAGCGCTTGAGGATAGGGGAGAAATTGGACCGAGTGGTCACCGTCGTCGGGGTCGTCCCGGACACACGCTACCGCGAGCTGCGGGAAGCGCGGCCGACCGTCTACTTTCCGCTGCGTCAGCCGTTCTTCCCCTTTGAGCCCGTTACGCTGGCGATTCGGACGACCCGTCCGCCGACCGAGCTGGTGCCGACGATCCGCCGTGTGATCGACGAGACCGAACCCGGCGTCGCGCTCGTGGGCGCGGCGCCGTTCGGGACATATCTCGAGGGGCCGTTGGCCCAGCCGCGTTTGAACGCCCTTCTCCTCGCTCTGTTCGCGAGTGCCGCGGCCGCGCTCGCTGCGGTGGGCCTGTTCGGCGCCATGGCTACCATGGTGCGTCAACGCACCCGCGAGCTGGGCGTGCGGATGGCACTCGGGGCCACAGGGCGAGATCTCCGGCGGATGGTAATGCGGCGCGGTTTCACGATCGCGGGTGGGGGAGCGGTGCTGGGACTCCTCGGTGCCTTACTCGCGAACCGTCTCCTGGCGGCGATGCTCTACGAGGTGACTCCCACCGACCCCGCGACCCTGAGCACGGTGGTGGTGTTGCTACTGGTAGCCGGTCTCGGCGCCTGCTACGTGCCGGCGCGCCAGGCGATGCGAGTCGATCCCATCGTGGCACTGCGAACGGAATAGGAAGCGGGCGAGGTAGCGCGGCCGCGTCAGAGCAGGCCCTGGCACGCGACACCCAACCCCCGACACCTTTACCTCGTGAGCCAAGCCGCTCCCCGCGTCCTAGTCGCGGACGATCAAAAGGACATCCTTGAGGCCCTGAAGCTCCTGCTCAAGAGCGAAGGGTACGAGGTCGAGACCGCGACCTCCCCTGGCGGCGTGCTCACCGCCTTCGACGCGCGCGACTTCGACGCGCTCCTCATCGATATGAACTACACGCGCGACACCACGTCGGGTGTGGAGGGGCTCGATCTCTTGGCGCGGCTCCAGGCGCTAGAGCGGGCGCCGCCCGTGGTCGTGATGACGGCCTGGGCCAGCATCGACGGCGCCGTCGAGGCGATGCGCCGCGGCGCGCGTGACTTTATCGAGAAACCGTGGGATAACCGCCGGCTCCTCGCGACGCTCCGCACCCAGGTCGAGCTGGGCCGGGCCCTCCATCGCAGCCAGGAGCTCGAACGCGAGAATCGCGCCCTGCGGAAGGTCGGCTTCCCAGAACTGATCGCGGAGTCACTGGCGATGCAGCCGGCGCTCAAGCTGATGGAGCGGGTCGGGCCCTCGGACGCGAACGTGCTCATTCTGGGCGAGCACGGCACCGGCAAAGAGGTCGTCGCCCGCTGGCTGCACGCGGCGTCCGGCCGGGCCGAGCGGCCGCTCGTCGCCGTCAACCTGGGCGGCATTCCCGATGGCCTGTTCGAGAGCGAGCTGTTCGGACACGTGAAAGGCGCCTTCACGGACGCGAAAGTCGATCGCGTCGGCCGGTTCGAGCTCGCCGAGGGCGGGACGCTGTTTCTCGACGAGATCGCGAACCTGCCGCTGCCCCAGCAGGCGAAGCTGTTGCGGGTGCTCGAGACCGGCGAGGTCGAGCGCGTGGGATCGTCGCGCCCTCGCCGTGTGAACGTGCGTCTCGTCTCCGCGACGAACGCCGACCCGCAGGCCGAAGTGAAGGCGGGCCGCTTCCGCGAAGACCTGCTGTTCCGACTGAACACGGTGGAGATCCGCATCCCTCCGCTGCGCGAGCGGCGAGAAGACGTTCCGCTACTAGCAGCTCACTTCCTGCGCCGCTACGCCCAGCGCTACCAAAAAACGACGCAGTCCTTCGCGCCGGACGCCATGGCAGCGCTGCTCGGGCACCCCTGGCCCGGCAACGTGCGCGAGCTGGACCACGCGATCGAGCGGGCGGTGCTCCTGGCCGAGGGTGACCTGATTCGCGCGCGCGACCTCGCGCTCGGCGCGCCGAGTGACGGTGCCGCTGCGCTCGAGCAAATGAGCCTGGAGGAGGTCGAGCGGGTGCTCGTCCAGAAAGCCCTCACGCGAACGGGCGGCAACGTGAGTGAAGCCGCCAAGGCGCTCGGGCTGTCGCGCAGCGCGCTGTATCGTCGCCTCAAGCGGCATGGTCTCTGAACGTCGCGGCAAGCGCCTGAAGCACGAGCGCCGGGTCCTGTGGCTCGCGCTCCTCACGGGCCTGCCGGGACTGCTCCTCGCCCTCGCTCTGCTGTGGCTGGGCGACTTCGCCCCCCGAACGCAGTGGACGCTCACTATCATCGTGGTGGTCGCCTGGCTCGCGCTCGCCGCCGCGTTGCGAGAGCAGGTGATCCGCCCGCTTCAGACGATTTCCAACATGCTCGCCGCTCTTCGAGAGCGGGACTTCTCGATGCGCGCCCGCGGGTCGAACCCCGCGGATGCGCTCGGCCTGCTGCTGCTGGAGCTGAACGGGCTGGCAGAGGACTTGCGCGGGCAGCGGCTCGGCGCGCTGGAGGCGACCGCGCTGTTGCGCCGGGTCATGGAGGAGATCGACGTCGCTGTGTTCGCGTTCGACAGCTCGCAGGCGCTGCGGCTCGTGAACCGCGCCGGTGCGGCCCTGTTGGGTCGGCCGCGCGAGCAGCTGCTGGGTCGCGGGGCGGGGGAACTCGGGCTCGGGCCTTGCTTCGCCGCGGACGCGCCCGCCGTCGTCGATCTGGATCTGGCTGGGGCCCGGGGACGATGGGAGGTGCGGCGCGGCACGTTTCGTCAGGAAGGGATTCCCCACGAGCTACTGGTGCTGGCGGACGTGAGCCGCACCCTGAGCCGGGAAGAGCGTCAGGCTTGGCAGCGGCTCATCCGCGTGCTTGGTCACGAGCTCAACAATTCGCTCGCCCCGATCAAGTCCTTGGCGCAGAGTTTGGCGGAGCTCGTGCGACGCGATCCCCCGCCGGCCGATTGGCGTAAGGACCTCGAGAGCGGGCTCGGCGTCATCGGCAGTCGAGCCGAGTCGCTCAGCCGCCTGATGGCGGCCTATGCGCGGCTGGCCCGGCTGCCCGTTCCCCGGCTCGAGCCTCTTTCGGTCGTCGAGTGGGTGCGGCGAGTGACCGCGCTCGAAACCAGGCGAGCAGTGGTGGTCTGCCCGGGCCCGGACGTGACGATCCAAGCCGATGGCGCTCAACTCGACCAACTGCTCATCAATCTCGTGCGGAACGCGGTCGACGCATCGTTGGAGAGCGACGTGGAGGTCGAGGTGAGTTGGGCCGCGAGAAACGGCCTACTGGAGGTCTGGGTTCGCGACGGCGGACCAGGGCTTGCGGACACGGGCAACCTGTTCGTCCCGTTCTTCACGACCAAGCCGGAGGGCACCGGGATAGGGCTCGTGCTCTCACGCCAGATCGCCGAGGCGCACGGCGGGACGCTCACGCTCGCCAACCGCGGCGACGCCCGGGGCTGCGAGGCCCAGCTCTCGTTGCCGATCGCGGGAGCGAACCCTGCACAATGAGGAGCGGTCTATGCCTCTGATCTTTACGCGTTGCAGCGCCGTCCTCGTTCTCTTGGCGTCCCTTGCTGTGAGTTCCTTCGGCCAAGTGAGCTTGCCCGATACGCCTGCCGGCCGTCAGTTCGCGGCCTGGCTGGAGGTGTTCAATCACGGTGATCGCGTAGCGTACCAAGCGTTTCTCGACAAGAACTATCCCTCGCCGCGTCAGGGCGTGGACCAGGTGAGGGTGTTTCGAGAGATGACCGGCGGCTTCGACCTGAGGAAGGCGGAGCCATCCACGCCGGACACGCAGATCGCCCTGCTGCAGGAACGGAATTCGGACCAGTTCGCTCGCTTCACTTCGTCGTCGAAAGCGTCCGGCCAAAAGCCGGCACTTCCGACCATTGATTGTGCCGCATGGAGGGGTTGAGGCGCGGCTAGGATGCTAACCTCCATGGAACACGCTTCGTCAGCACCGCGAACCAGCGCCAAGGGGTTTGTGCGCGACTTCAACACGTGACAGAGCGCGGGTAACACGCCCAAGAACTGACTGCCTTGAGCCCGTTCCACGGTAGCGACCCTCGCGACTAAAGCGCCCCTGGCTGTCAGTCGGTAACCGTGCTCTCTCAGGCCCGTTGTCGCGCGTCCGCAACGATACCATCAGCCCGTGGGTTTCAATCGGCGATCGTTGGGTATCAGCTTCAACGGTAACTTCGAAACCAACCCTAACGTCCCGTTCTCGAATCCGGACAGCCGGTACGGACCGCCGCGGCCGATGGAGCCGCAGCTTCGTGCAGGACGCCCGGCCTTGATCCGCAAGGCGCCCGAGGATCCAAACCTCTGGGCCGATGTGCAACCTGCCGGTGGCGACACGCGTGCCGACATCATTCTCGGTATTCGAGAGCTCGAGGAATGCGGGTACTTGCGCGACTTCGGATCCTGGCGGCTTCGAGGACATCGTTGCAAAAAGCCGAAGGGTCGGGCGCAAAGTAAACGCCACCGAGAAGAGCGGTTTGTACGAGGATGACCAAAGTGCGCATCGCCTTCCTCTGCTTGACAGCTATCTCGTCAAGCGCCACTTTCCGTCCCAATCCGTAACCGTCTAACGCTCTGAATGCCCGACGCGCCAACCAGCGCCAGCCCCCTTCGCGTCCTCATCGCGGATAGCTATCTCGTCTTAGTTCAGGCTTTGCGCCTAGCACTCGAAACGCGTGGGCACCAGGTCGTCGGCGTCGCAGGGAATGGCCGCCGGGCGGTAGCCCTAGCGTGGAAGGGCAACCGGACGTCGTGGTGCTGGACGCAGGCATGCCCGTGATGAGCGGCTTGGACGCGGCGCGCGAGATCCTGCGCTTCGCTCCCACGACCGGGATCGTGCTGCTCGCGGGGTTTGCAGAAGATTCCCTCATCCGGGATGCCTTGCGCGTTGGCGTGCGCGGATTCCTCGTGAAGGAACAAGGATTCGAAGATCTGCTGCACGCGATCCACGACGTGAGCGAGGGAGCCATCTACATCGGACGGTTCTATTCTGCCATTGTGCTGGAGGTCTTTCAGCGTAAGACTGGCGAGGCGCGAGATATCCTCACTGCGCGGGAACTTGACGTGCTACGCCTCATCGGCGATGGGAAGAGCATGAAGCAAGCAGCCGGCGTGCTCGGCATGTCTCCACGCACGGCAGAGACGCACCGCGCGAGCATTACGACCAAGCTCGGCATCACCGATACCGCCGGCCTCGTCCGCTACGCGATCCGCCGCGGTCTGATCGTCGCGTAACCCCCGCCCCGGCCTCGCTGTCTGAGCCGCGGCTCTTCGGTCGAGCCGCAAAGTTACCTGCAGCCTTGATATCCGATTGACGATTCGTTGAAGCATCGGGCGCATCGCGAGCGCCGAGTGGTCCGGGCGCGCGGGCGGCCTCAGTAAGACTACGTAGTGCCCCCCCTGAAGAACTACGGACTTCGGACCACGCAAAACTGCGGATAACGCGCGCGCCTCGGGCGGGCCATCGTGTGGCGTTCACCGTTAGGCTCTGACCCGGAGCGCCCTAATGTCGCCGCTGCAGTCGATCGTCTCCCGTGTAGTCGCTGATATCTCCACCCGCGGCTTCACGCGGTTCGCCGTCATGTCCACACTCACCGTCGCGGTGGCCGCGCTCGTGACCGGCCCGCGGCTGCTTCGCACCGCAGCGCCCGAGCCAACGAGTGGCTCCGTGGCCATGGCCAGCGGCGACACGGTGACGGTGTACGGACCGCGTCAGTTCCAAGCGCCGGTAGGCAGTGGGGGGCTCGTCACCAATTACGGAGAACGCTTCTCGCTGGCCGTTACGCCGCTGAAGAAGTACACGCTGCGTGTCACCAACGGAGCGCCGGACGGGTCGGCGCGCGTGAGCGGCGGCCAGGTAAAGTTCAACGGGTTCACTGTTGTGAGCCAGCAAGATATGGCCGCCGGTGGTCCTGGGTGGAGCCCCGTTATTCAGATGCAGCTGGTGGCGCCATCCAACACCTTGTACGTATCGTTGAATGGATCCCCCCAGCCGTCGTACGTCACGATTGAGCTACTGCAGAGCCGAGGCGGGGACGTCCTTGTCTTCGGCTCGGAGCGATTCTCGCGCTCGACCGGTCCGACCGTCTCCTTCACACGAACGTTTTCCGATGTACCCGGAACGGGCATTCCGACCCTGTTCTGGGTGCTCAACGGCAATCCCGACGGCACCCAGCGTCTTGCCCAGGTTACAGTCGCGATTACGGGGACCCTACACGGGCGCGCAGCCGGCGATACGATCCGGTGGAACTCGTTGACGCCACCTGCATCCGTCAACCACCAAGACTTCGCACAGTTCGGCCCGTACCAAATGGTTGTCACGTTGCCCAAGCAACCGAACGGATTTCCCTCGGGTTTCATTGACGTTTGGCTGGAAGCGCCGGACACGGCGAAGCCCGTCCTTACGATAACCGCACCTACCCCAGGGTTCATAACGCGCGACACGTCGATCACGGTGACCGGCACGGCGCGCGACAGCACTCCGACCGTCGTCACCGTTGATGGGACGATCGCCCAGCGAACGGGAAACAATTTCACGGCCACCGTGCTCCTACCGTCCGATGGAAGTCACACCCTGACGGTGTCGGCGGTGGACGCCGCAGGCAACCGCACGGATTCGACCCGTACTGTGACGCGCGACCGAACGCCACCTGTCCTCACGGTCACGGCGCCCGCGAATGGCTTCGCGACGAACCAGGCGACGGTTACTGTGTCAGGCTCGACAAGCGATCTGACCGCCGTCACGGTGAACGCGAACGGCGTGCCACTGCCGGTGGACGGCGCGGGACATTTCACGGGCTCGGTGTCGTTGAATAACGGCGCGAACATCATCACTGTCACCGCGACGGATGCGGCGGGCAACCAGTCGATCGTCGTGCGATCCGGCACGCGGGACACCCAGGCGCCGGTGCTTACCGTAACCGCGCCCGTTGACGGAGCCGTTGTCAACGCGGACCACGTCACGGTGACCGGCACGGTCAGCGATGCGACTGCCGTAACCGTCACAGCGAATGGCACGTCGCTTCCTGTCGCGCAGAACGGATCGTTCAGTGGGGACGTCGCGCTCGTGACTGGCCCGAACACGATCACGGTGGTCGCCACCGATGCGGCGACGAACACCACAACAGTCTCGCGCTCGGTAACCCGCCAGTCGAACCTGCCGCCCGATCCGGCGACGGTAGCCACGCCGATCGATCCGACTGTCGCGACCACTACGTTCGCGTCTACCGGTTTCCTCTATGCGGGCGCGAATCCAATTCAGACCGGCGTGCCCACGGGCACGATCAACTCGCTCCGCGCGACCGTTGTGCGCGGCCGCACGCTCGCGCGCGGCGGGAGTCCCTTGTCGGGTGTCGCGGTGAGCCTCCTGGGCAGGCCCGAGTTTGGGCAGACGCTCTCGCGCGCCGACGGCCGATATGATCTCGTGGTGAATGGCGGAGGACCGCTGACCGTCGCGCTCAACAAGGCCGGATTCCTGTCCGCCCAACGCCCCGTCGACGTGCCGTGGCAGGACTACGTCTCCGTGGACGACGTGGTGATGATCCCGGTCGATGGCACAGTGACGACCATAGACTTCGCGAGTCCCACCGAAGTCGCCCGCGGGTCGGTTGTGCACGACACCGACGGCACTCGGCAGGGCACTCTGATATTCAAGCAGGGCACGCAGGCCACGATGATCCTTCCCGACGGGTCCCAACAACCGCTCACGTCGATGAACGCACGCGTGACCGAATACACCGTTGGGGCGAACGGGCCCAATACAATGCCGGCGCCGCTGCCACCCGCGACCGCGTACACCTACGCGGCCGAGTTCAGCGCGGACGAGGCGATCTCCGCTGGCGCGACGGACGTCCGCTTCAGTCAAGCCGTGCCGTTCTACCTGGAGAACTTCCTGGGCTTCCCGGTCGGGATGGCGGTACCGATGGGATGGTACGATCGGACTAGGGCCACATGGATTCCGTCACAGAACGGGAGGGTCGTTCAGATCGTCTCAGTGACGGGCGGCCTCGCAAACCTGGACGTCACTGGGGACGGCGTCGCGGACGACGCGACTTCGCTGGGCGTCAATGATGCGGAGCGACAGCGCTTAGCGCTACTCTACACGACCGGTCAGAAACTGTGGCGGATTCCCGTCATGCATTTCACGCCGTGGGACGCCAACGACACACAGGCACTCACCTCAGGCCAGGGGCAGCCAGACGTGCCCCCCGCCTCTGGTGGGGGTGGGGGTGGCAGTCCTGCTGCCGGTGACAAGCAGAACGAGAAGAAGGACAATGATGACCCCTGCAAGCGTCCGGGCGGATCGATCGTCGAGTGCGAGAATCAAACCCTGGGCGAGACGATCAGCGTGACCGGTACCGCGTTCTCCCTGAATTACCGCAGCGACCGCGTTCCTGGCCGCGTCGCATCGCACGAGCTGGTGATTCCGCTGAGCGGCAACACGTTACCTCCGGGGCTCGTCGGGATCAGACTGCGGGTGAGTGTGGCCGGTCAGCTGTTCGAGGACTCCTTCCCAGCGATCGCGAATCAGTCGACGCGGTTCGTGTGGGACGGGAAAGACGTCTACGGGCGAACCGTGTTGGGCATCCAGCCGGTGACGGTCCGGATCGGCTACGAGTACCTACCCGTGTACAGCGTCCCCGCCGCGGGAGACACGAGTTTCGGGAGACCGGGCGGCGCGCCGCTCGCAGGAGTCGCCACCCGCGAGCCGAATACCGTCATCAGGGATCAGCGGACGACCCTGGGCGACCTGGACCCCCGCGCACAGGGCTTCGGCGGCTGGACGTTGAGCGTCCATCACGCCTACGATCCGATAGGCGGCGTCTTGTACATGGGCGATGGCACGAGGCGCAGCGCGCTCACATTGGGGCAGACGATCACGACCGTCGCCGGCAACGGGGTGAACGCGGAGAGCGGCGACGGCGGACCGGCGACGCGGGCATCGATCCGAGATCCTGAAGCGGTCCTCCCAGCCCCGGACGGCAGTTACTACATCACAGGCCCGTTTGCCGGGCGCGTGCGCAAGGTTGGTCCCGACGGCATCGTCAGCACGGTTGCCGGGAACGGTCAATTCGCGTCGGGTCCAGACAGTGGTATCGCGGTGCAGATGCCATTGAACGGTCCGTGGGGGCTGGCCCTGGCGCCCGACGGCTCGCTGTACATCGCCGAGTGGAACGGCAGCAAGATCCGCCGCGTCAGGCCCGACGGCATCATGACCACGGTGGCAGGCACGGGCGTGTTCGGGTACTCGGGCGACGGCGGGCCGGCGACCGCGGCGCATCTCAACGCGCCGATTGGCCTCGCATTGGGGCCCGACGGCAGCTTGTACATCGGGGATGCTCAGAACAATCGAGTTCGCCGGATTGGTCCGGACGGTATCATCACCACAGTCGCGGGGAACGGGGCCGGAGGGTTCGGTGGCGACGGTGGGCCCGCTACTAACGCGATGCTCAACTATCCCAGCGGTGTCGCGGTGTCGGCGCGGGGTGAGCTGTATATCGCCGACCAGGACAACAATCGGGTCCGCCGGGTTTCCACCGAGGGAATCATCACGACGTTGGCCGGGACCGGAACCGCCGCATTCAGCGGAGACGGTGGGCCGGCGACGCAAGCGGCGCTCGCCCGGCCAGAGGCGGTGACCGTCGGACCCTCGGGCGAGGTCTACATCGTCGACTGGGACAACGGTCGGGTCCGGGTGGTAACGCCCGACGCGACGATCCGCACGGTGGCAGGCACGGGCGACTTCGTCTCCACGGGCGACGGCGGATCTCCGTTGTCGGCAGGCATGGATGTCGACGGGGTCTCGGTCGGCCCGAACGGCGTGATGTATGTGGCAGAAGGACCCAACAACCGGGTTCGGGCGATCAAGCCTACGCCTCCCGGATTGGGGATAGGAGAAATCCTCATCGCTGCGGCGGACGGCACCGAGTTCTACCGTTTCAGTCCCGCGGGGCGCCATCTGAGCACGATGGATGCGCACACTGCGTCGACGTCGTACACGTTCTCGTACTCCACTGACGGGTGGCTGACGGGGATCACCGACGCGGGTAACAATGTCACGGTCGTCAACCGTGGCACGGGAGGCGTGCCGCTCACAATCACGAGTCCCTTCAGTGCGACTACGACACTGGGGGTCAACGCCGACGGATTCTTAAATCGGGTCACCGACCCGGCCGGGCAGGTTCTCGGCCTTCATTACGCGTCGGCCGGCCTGCTCGACACGCTCACGACGCCGAGGGGCTTCAAGAGTCGCTTCACCTATGACTCGCTGGGCCGGCTGACTCGCGACCAGGGGCCATCGGGCGAGGACCTGACGATCGTGCGGACCGAGCTGCCGACCGCGACGGAGACGCGGCTGACGACGGCGGAGGGCCGCTCCACCGTCTACCACCTCGAGCCGCTCTCCACCGGGGCGCTCCTGCGGAAGACGACGGATCCGGCCGGCCTCGTGTCGCAGGTGCTGGTGGCGCGTTCCGACTCGTTTGTCTCCACGGCGGCCAACGGCACCGTGAGCACAACGACCCTCGGACCCGATCCGCGGGCGGGTATGCTTGCCGCGACGATGCACCAAGTGACTACCCAGACGCCTGGCGGGCGGACTATGGTGGTGACCGGTCGGCGGGCGACCACGCGGCCCGACAGCACCAATCCCTTGAGTCTCTCGAGCCAGCTCGACTCGGTGAGCTTGAATGGTCAGTGGACGCTCACTTCGTACACGGCGGCGACACGTCGCTTGGTCGAGACGAGCCCAGAAGGCCGGCAGCACTTTGCCACCCTGGACGTGAAGGGCCGGATCATCGCGGCCCAGACCGCCGGGCTCGACTCGGCTCGCCTCAGCTATGACAATCTCGGTCGGCTAAGCCAGCAGCAGGTGGGGGGCCGCGTTTTCACGTACAGCTATGACACCCGCGGACGCCTCCTGAGCACGCTGGACCCGCTGGGCCGGCGCGATAGCCTGTTCTACGATGGAGCCGACCGTCTCATCCGGCGGGTCCTCCCGGACGGCCGGGCGGTTCAGCTCGCCTACGATTCGAGCGGGAACCTCATCGGCCTGACTCCACCGGGCCGCCCCGCGCACGGCTTTCAGTATACGGCGTCGGATCTCACGCAGGAGTACGATCCGCCCGGCATCCCGGGCCCGAAGCCAACCCGCTACTTCTACAATCGGGACAAGCAAGTGGACAGCATCGTGCGGCCCGACTCGATCGCGATCCGGTTTGGGTACGACGTAGCTGGGCGGCCGAGCAGTGTGACGTTCGATCGCGGCACTGCGAGCTACGGCTATGCGCCCACGAGCGGGAGCCTCGTTGGGATCCGAGCCCCCACGGGCGACAGCCTAACGTTCACTTACGACGGGACGCTGCCGACGGAGATGCGCTGGGTGGGGAGCGTGAGCGGGCGGGTGAGCGTCGCCTACAATAACGACCTTCGCGTGGTCAGCCAGACGGTGAACGGCGCCAACGCCGTAAGCTTTGGTTACGACCGCGACGGACTTCTCACGAACGCTGGCGCGCTGCACTTGGGCCGGAGCGCCACGAACGGGCTACTCCTCGCCGATACGCTCGGGCCCTTGCGCAGCACCTATCAGTACACCTCGCGCGGGCAGGTCAAGGGCTATCATATGGTGCGTGGCGGGACGACGCTCTTCGGCGCCGGCTACGCACGGGACAGCTTGGGTCGGATCACGCAGCTGTTCGACACCACCCAGGGCACGCCGACTAGGTGGAGTTTCGTCTACGACAGCGTGGGCCGCCTCGCGGTCGACAGCGTGAATGGCGCGGTCTTCCACGTGTTCACCTACGACGCGAACGGCAACCGGTTGAGTTTTACGTCGCCTAACGGGACGATCAACTATGGCTACGATAATCAGGATCGGCTACTCTCGGCCGGCACTACGACCTACGTCTACGGGTCAAACGGCGAGTTGAAGACGAAGACCGTGCCAGGGGTGGGGACGGGGAGCTACACCTACGACGCGCTGGGCAATTTAGTCACCGTGATCCTGCCCAGCGGGACACGGATAGACTACTTGATCGACGGCCGGAACCGGCGAATCGGGCAGAAGGTGAACGGGGTCCTGGTGCGGGGGTGGCTGTATCAGAACCAGGTGAATCCAGTGGCCGAACTGGACGGAAATAGCAACGTGGTGAGCCGCTTCGTGTACGGGAACAGGCCTAATGTGCCGGATTACATCGTAAAGAACGGTGCCACGTACCGGCTGGTGAGTGACCACCTCGGCAGTGTCAGGTTGGTCGTGGATACGGCTACGGGCGCCGTCGTCCAGAGGATCGATTACGACGAGTGGGGCAATGCCATTCAGAATACTAATCCGGGGTTCCAACCGTTCGGATTTGCCGGCGGGATCCTCGACGACTCGACGAAGTTGGTTAGGTTCGGCGCTCGCGACTACGATCCGTCAGTGGGCCGGTGGACAGCAAAAGATCCGATTCGATTTGCAGCTGGAGAGACCGGTCTCTATGTTTACGTGGACAACGACCCCATCGGTGCTCTTGATCCTACTGGCCTTCAAACCTGGCAGGTCGGGCTGACGGTGAGTGGCAGCATTTTCGGGGTGGGCTTCACAGTGTCGGGAAGCGTGGCGATCGACACTCACGGCAATCTTGGGATCTTGTACACGGGCGGTCTCGGAGCGGGAGCAGGCGCCAAATTGCAGGGAGGCGTCTCGGTGCTGACTTCGAACGCGACCACAATCTGTAATTTGCGCGGGCCTTTTGCGGCTTCGAGTGTCGGTGCTGGGGAAGGAGTCAGCGGGTCGATCGACATGTTCTCGGGCAACAGCCCGGATGGATGGGTCGTAGGAGGTGGATTCACAGCAGGCGCCGGGCTCGGCGTTGGGGGCTTCGCTGGTGGTACTGGCACAGGCATCCTTGGACCCGTACTCCATCTATGGTAAAACTGATCAAGGTGATGGGAGTCATTCTAGTCATCGCGGGGTTTGGCTCCCTGATTTCATACTTCTATGTCCAGCTGCGCTTCTACGCTGTCATGCCCCGGGAGCCCGATCCCAGCTCCGGTCGGGTCTACCCCTTCAACGCAAATCGCTTCCAAGTCTACGTCACGCGGGACGAGAGGGATCGTGGTACGTGGGTCGGGAACCTTCTGCCTTTCGGCATCCTAGGCGCGGCTGTCGGAATCCAACTGCTCCACCGTGCTTCTGGCCGCCGGCGGTAGCTGGGTATATCAGCGGCGAGTGATGCGCCAAAACACCAGTTCCGGCTTTGCTCTTCTGTCTCCTCTCCGCGCCCGGCCTAGAAAGGTGTTGCCTATATACATACCGGAGGTGGAGAACCGTGCATTCACCCAACTGCACCGTTGTGCAGCTCGTGACACGGTGACGGTGTACGGACCGACCCCACCAGTTCCAGGTCCCTGCGGACACGGCGGGGGTGGTCAACAATAACGTGGAGGCCTTCCGCTGGCCTCATTAAGTATGGCATTACCGTTTGGAGACGAGTCATTGCGCCTGGCTGCCATCCGGCTGTTTGCGGTTTTCCTCCTCGCGGGCTGTGCAACGGGCGACTTGGACGTCTTTGCTCGGGAGCACACGACCGCCGAAGAGCGCGCATTCGCGCTCAGCTACCTGCAGCTACTCGCCGCAGGCCGGATCGATTCGGCAGCCACCCTGCTCGCTCCTAACCTGCGGAGCGACACCGCAACTCTCACGCTCGGACAGGTAGGCAGGGTTTTACGGGACGCTCGTCTCGACTCCCTGCATTTGATCGGAGTCAACATCAGTGACAACGCTGGAACCGAAGACCACGACCTGAATCTGACCTACGAAGCTCCAACCTCGACCGGTCGCTGGCTTACGACCAACGTCGCTACTCGGTCGGCGCAGGGGCACAGCTCCGTAATTGGAGTCTCCGCTCATCGCATTCCGGGTCGGTTGGAAGAAATCAACGCCTTCACGCTGGCGGACAGGTCTCCACTCCACTACGTGTGGCTGGTGCTCGCCGGGCTCATGCCGCTGATTACGCTAGCCGCGGCCGTAAGGGTGATCGCGGCGAAGGGCATGCCGCGTCGGTGGTTCTGGGCGGTCGTTGCTCTGATTGCGTCTCCTGCTTTCGTGCTCAACTGGACCACGGGCCAGGTGGCAATCGCGAACAATCTCTTTGTTCTGTTCGGTGCGGCGTTCGACCGGCCTGGAGTCGCTGCGCCGTGGGCCGTCACGTTTGCCGTTCCCATCGGGGCGACCGTTGCGTACGTACGCCTCCGGGCCTGGCAGAGAGTGCGACGGGCTTCTAAGCGGCGCGCTCCGGCCAACGGCAAGGTCGAGGTCGGCGGTCAGTGACCGGTTCTCAGCAGGGGTCTCGGTTGCCTGGTGCCGAGCGGGGACTGAAGTGAAGCGGGCGTCCGGGCGAAACGAGTGTTGCCGCGTCAAGGAGCGGGTTCAGTGAAGCGTTGCTTCGGCTTTACCCTCATCGAGATCCTGGTAGTGATCGTGGTGATCGCAGTCCTGGCGGGGATGGTAGCGCCGAACGTATTCCAGCACGTCGGCGAGGCCAAGAACGTCACCGCGCGCTCTCAAATCGAGATGCTCGGCGCGGCCCTCGACGCCTACCGCCTCGACAACGGCCGGTATCCGACGACCGCGCAGGGGCTCGCTGCCTTATGGCAAGCGCCGACACAGGACCCGGCTCCTACGACTTGGAGGGGTCCGTACTTGCGAAAGGAGGTGCCGCTCGATCCGTGGGGCCGCCCCTATGCCTATCTCTGCCCCGGTCAACACAATGCCGCAGGCTACGATCTCGTGTCCTACGGTGCAGACGGGCAACCGGGTGGGGATGGGGAAGCGACCGATGTTGTGAGCTGGAAGTAGGCTACACGTGCCTGCGTTTGCCTATCAGGCCGTCGATCACTCGGGCAAGCGTATCCGCGGAGCGGAAGAGGCCCCGAGTCCAGGCGCGCTGGCGCATGTGCTCGAGGCCCGTGGCCTGGTCGTGGTGGACGTGCGGGAGGGAAGTGAGACCGGGTCCGCTGTCGGCTTCAAGTTCGGTCGTCACCAAGCGGTGCTGGAGGTCACCCGCGCCGTAGCGGCGCTGCTTCAGGCGGGGCTGCCGCTCGCTCGCGCCTTGAGTGCCGCGGCGCATGTGGCTACTCCGGATACGCGGCCGATCGTGGAGGAGGTTCGCGAGCGGGTTGCCCGCGGCGAATCCCTTGCCGCGGCGCTGACGGGGCACCCTGAGGTATTCTCGCCACTCTATGTAGGCCTTGTCCGGGCGGGTGAACAGAGCGGAGACTTGGCCGGAGCGTTCGCTCGGCTCGCCGAGCAGCTCGACCGCGAAGAGCGCCTCCGGGCCCGCCTGCTCTCCCTCTCGCTCTACCCGCTGATTCTCGCCGCCGCCGGCTCCGTCGCCTTGGTCGTCCTCGCATTCTTCGTCCTGCCCCGGTTCGCTCAACTCCTCCAGAGCACGGGGTCCGTGCTCCCGCGCTCGACCGCCATCGTTCTGGCGACAGCAACCCTCATGCGGCGCACGTGGCCGGTTCTCCTCGCCGGCACGATTACCCTCACACTCAGCCTTCTGTGGAGCCGTCGGACCGACGATGGCCGGCGGGCGTGGGGCAGGCTGCTCTTGGGCCTCCCGGTGGTAGGGACGCTGCGCCGGGAGGCCCTGTCGGCGCGCGTTGCACGACTGCTCAGTGTGCTGCTGGGTGGGGGCGCGCCGCTGCTCGCCGCGTTGGACGACGCTCGGTCCTGTCTTTCCGATCCGCTCGCCCAGAACGACCTCGCCCGGATTCACGATCAGGTGCGCGAGGGCGTCGCCCTGCACCGCGCGGTCGCCGCAGGGGGGCTCTTCCATCCGCTGCTCGCCCAGCTCGTGGCCGTAGGCGAAGAATCGGGACGGTTGCAGGAATTCTTCGTCAAGGCGGCGGAGATCTTCGAGGAGCGCACCGAGCGCGGCGCCCAGCGCCTGGTGACCCTGCTCGAACCGGCGATGATCGTCACGCTCGGACTCATCGTTGCATTCGTCGCCCTCTCCGTGCTCCAGGCGATCTACGGCGTGAATGCCGGGGTGTTGCGATGACGCGTGGATTCACGCTCATAGAAATGCTCGTCGTCTTGGCCATCCTCGGCATCACGGCGGCCGCCGTTGTCCCCGCCTTCGCGCGAGCGACCCAAGAAGACGAGATCACCCGCGCGACCCGTGAAGTGGAAGAGGTGCTGCTTCGTGCCCGCGCGACCGCGCTCGCACGCGCGGTGACTGTGCGCGTGACCCTCGTCCCGGCCACGGGGCGTTACTGGGCCGCTCTCGAGTCTGCCGATGACGGCATGACTCTCGATTCGGGCGTGGTTGACCTTACCGGAGGCGTGCGGCTTCAGAGCCCAGGAGATCGCGCAACCATGCGGTTCGGCCAGTTGGGCGTCGTGGACGGTGATTCCCTGATGGTCTTGGGACCCACTGGCGCGATGGCGCTGGTTCTCGACCGCTGGACAGGAGAGGTGCATGCCCAGGTGCGATAGGCGCGGCTTCACGCTGCTCGAGGCGGTGGTCGCCTTGACCATTCTCGGCCTCGCCGGCGTCGCGGCGCTCGAGGCCTTGGGCGGAGAAGTCCGCGGCGCGGAGCGCGCCCGGAGCACCACCACGGCTGCCGCGTTGGCTCAAGAGCGCATGGCGGCCGTGACCCTGTTGCCGCCGGGTGGCCTCGATCACCTCCCCGATTCCCTCGCACACGGCACGTTCAGCGGGCCGTTCGGGGAATACCGGTGGACCGCGCACATCGAGCCGGTACTCGGCGAATCGGACCTCTATGAAGCGCGCGTCGAGGTGATCAGCGGCGCGGCCCGGTACGCGTTGGTCACTCGGGCTTACCGGCCGAGACCGCGGAGCCCGTTATGACCCGCCGTGGCATGACCCTGCTCGAGTTGGTCGTTGGGCTCACCGTGACCGGACTCGTGATCGCAGCCGCCTTCGCTGCCCTCGGTGTGCTGCAGGATCGCGCGGCGCAGGCCGTGGGCGTGATGAACACCGCCACGCGCGACGCAAACGAGCGCGCCCAGATCGCGGAATGGCTCGCCGGCGCCCGGCTGACGGTCGAGGAGGGAGGACCGGCGTTCAAGGGCCTCGATGGAGTACGAGACGGCGTGCCCGATGATGAAGTGAGCTTCCTGACCACGGCTCCGACTCCGCTCGGCACGGGCGAGACACTGGTTCGTCTCTACGTTGATCGCGACTCGGCCACGCCGGAGCAGGGACTCACGGCTGTTTTCGCCGAGTGGCGGGGCACCGCGATCCGTCGCGTGGAGCTGGATCGCTCCATCGGCGGGCTCGACATCCGCTACCTCTCGACGATCACGGGCCAACATGCCTGGCTGCCGAGCTGGGTGTCATTCACGATCCTTCCGGTCGGTGTGGAGCTGCGCTTCCTACCCCAGCCCCGCGATACCCTCGCGTCCCTCCTGAGCCTTCCTTTGCGTGTGCCGCTCCGGAACGGCTCGTGACTCGGCGCAATGGTTTCGCGCTGCTCGCGGCGCTCTGGCTGCTCGTTGCCTTCTCGGTCGTGGGCCTGAGCCTGAGCGCCGTGACCCACGAACGACGGCTCGCCGCCGCGAACCTGGTGGAGCACATCCAGGCGCTCGCCGCGGCGCAGGCGGGGATCGAGCAACTGCGCAGCCGTTTGGCGCGCCGCCTTACGCTTGGTCAAGGGCTCGGGGGCGGTTCGGCAGCGGCGCTCGTCGACCCGTGGCATGGCGTGGACTCGGTCCTCACGGACACGGTGTGGCTTGCGGACGCTCGCTACACCGTGGCGGCACGGGACGTCGGGGCTCAGCTCAACCTTAACCGGGCGACGGAGGATGAGTTGCAGCGGCTGTTCGCGGCCCTTCGGATCGACGCCGGCGAAGCTGACCGTCTGGCGCAATGCATCATGGACTGGCGCGACCCCGATGACCTGCACCGCGCCCGCGGGGCGGAGCGGGACGCCTATCTCGCGGCGGGCGCGCCTGTGCTCCCGCGCAACGGCCCCTTCCAGACGTTGCCAGAGTTGTTGGGCGTCCTCGGGATGACACCCGACGTGTACGACCGTGTCCGGCCCTATCTCACCCTCCTGGGCTCTGGTCAGGTGAACCTGAACTCCGCCGATCGCCCCGTTCTGCTCGCCTTGCCGGGGATCACGGAAGAAGCGGTCGCAGTGCTGCAGCAGTTGCGCGGCGACCATCGCCAGCTCGCGAGCGTGGCGGACCTGGAGCGCGAGCTGTCCCCTGGTCCGCGGCAGGCGCTCGAGCGGGCGCTTCCGGAACTCTTGCCGCAGGTCACGACCGAGGTCCGCGAAGTGGCGGTCGAGAGCATGGGCTCGCTGCCGGGAAGCCCCGTCGTAGCACGGGTGAGCGGGTTGTTGGTGCGGTCCGGCAGCACGGTCTTCTACGTCTGGAGTCGGGCGGAATGAGGCGGCTCGCGTGGCGCGCACGAGTAGGGATTGCCCTTGCCGGGGACCGCCTCGTCGCGACTCTGCCAAACGGCCGGGAGCTTGAGACGACCGACACGGCCGACCTCCGCAAGGTGTTTGCGGAGCTGCGCGCACGCTCGGGGCTGGCCCGCGCGACGGTCGATCTTGCGCTCGTCCCGCCCATGGTCGACGTGCGGACGCTGACCCTGCCTCCTCTCAGCGACGACGAGCGACGCCGCATCCTCGAGCGGGACGCGCGACGGTACTTCGTGGGACTCGCCGAGCCCTTGGTCGTCGGGTCGCGATTGGTGGGCGGACGCGTCGTGGCGGCGGCTGCCTCGGCCGCGATTGTGACGAGCGTCGAGGCGGGGGTTGCGGCGGCGGGCTGGTCGCTGGGTGCCATCGTGCCGGCGCATTCGGCCTGGGTCGGGGGTGTGCGCCGGCGCTGGCCCGAGCACGCCAACGGACAGGTGACCGTGTCGCTGCCGCACGCGACCGAGGTACTGACGCTGGCTCAGGGCCAGATAGCGGAACGTCGGCGGCTGCGTACGAGCCCAGCACACGAGGCGCTCATCACGAATCCTGTTGCCTTCGCCGCTCGATACGCCTCATCGGCCGCCGGACCCGAGCTGCTCTCGATGGAGCGCCGAACACAGCGCGCGAAGACCGCCCATCGCATGGTGCGGGTGCTCTGGGTGGTGGCGGCCGCCTGCCTGATGCTCGCAGCCGGCGTCGACTACTGGGGCCTTTCGAAGGCGCTCGCTCGGGTGCAGGCGCGCCGTGCTAGTCTCGCCCCAGCGGTGACGCGTGCGATGGCCCGCCGCGACTCGCTTGAGGCGCTGGAGACCGGGCTCACGACCATTCAGAACCTCACAGTCACGAGCCCCCGGTGGTCGACCTTCGTCACCGATCTCGCCGATTTCCTGCCGCGGGACGCCCACCTCGTGACTTTGCGGGCGGCGGGGGACAGTGCCGCACTCGAAGGCGTGGCGCAGCAGTCGGCGGGGGTCTTCGACGCGCTCCAGCAGATGCGCACGCTGGCGGGGGTGCGAGCCAGCGCCCCGATCCAGCGGGATGTGTTGCCGGACGGGTCTGTGCGCGAGCACTTCGCCTTCAATACGTCGCTCGCGGGGGCAGCGGCACGGAGTCGTCCATGAAGCCGCCTTGGACGCACCTGTCGATGCCCGATCGGCGCGCGTTGCTGGTTGGTGCGCTAGTGCTCGGTTCCGCACTGGCGCTCCGCGTCGTCGTGAAGCCCTACCTCCACTCGCGTGCGGCGCTTGCGGAGCGGCTCCGCGAACAGGAGCGGTTACTGGAACGCGAGCTCGGTCTCGTGCAGTCCGCGGCCCTCGTGGTCGGGAGCATGGCAGAGACCACCCGCCGTTTCGACCGGGTGCGATCGCGGCTGCTTGAGGCTCGCGGTCCCCTCGGCGCGACGGCTGCGCTGGTCGGGGAGCTCGGCGATGATGCGCGGCGTCATGGCGTGCTCATCGAGGCGATCGAGAGCCGGCCGCCCGAGGTCTTGGGCCACGATCTGACAGCGGTGGAGGTCGACGTCCGGGGCCGCGGTGACCTGGAAGGCGTGTTGCGTTGGCTGCACGGCATGGAGAGCGGCAACCGACTCCTCCGGGTCGAGCAGTTGAGTCTCGCCCGGCTCGAGGGCGGCGCAACGACCGATTCCCTAGACACGGAAACCCTGGCGTTTGCTATGAACATCCGTGGGTTCACGATCACCCACGCCAGTTCGCCCGCTTCCCGAACATTGGCCACCACAACAAGGGTTGCTCCGTGACGCCTTCGTTGTTGGGCGTCCGATCCGTGCGGGCCAGCGCCGGAGCGTTGGGGCTCGGACTCGCGCTCGTCGCGGAGACTTCGTGGCGCGCCACCCACGTAACCCTGCCGGTCGCCACAGTCTTCGCCCCAGGCGGCGTGCCGGTCGTAACGCCGTCGGCCTCCGTGCCAGGGTACGGCTTGGACCGCGTACTGGCCGGGGTGGGGAAGGACCCGTTCCACCCCGAGCGTCGGCGTCCCGCGCGGCGTTTCCAGATGCCCGCAGATCAGGCAGCGCTCGCCGCCCGGCGACTCGAGAATCAGGCCACCGCAGCTTCGCTTCGGTTGATCGGCACGGCGGTGAGCGGCGACGGACGTGGGTTCGCGATGTGCGCATGGCAGGGGGGCACGCCGCGCATCGTGCGGGTCGGCGAGCAGGTGAGCGGGTGGACTCTTCTCAAAGTCACTCCGGGCGCGGCCGAGTTCACGACGCCGGCTGGCCGTGTGGTGGTGCGCGTGCAGAAAGCTGGGACGTAACGTGCAAACGCCAAGGATTGGCCGGTACTTGCTGGTCCTCGGGCTCGCAGCGAGCGGTCCGGTCTTGGCCCAGGAACCCCAGACGGTGCGGACGACGGCGCAGGGGCTCTTGCTTGACTTCCAAGATGCCGATCTGCGGCTCGTCCTCTCGGCGCTCGCGGAGGCGGGGCACCTGAACCTCGTCTACTCGGAGTTGCCCGCCCGGCATGTTACGCTCCGTACCAATCAGGCGGTGCCTGCCGAGCAGATGTTGCCACTGTTGAAGAGCCTCGCGTCGTCGAACGGGCTCAAGGTCACGGAGGATGGCGCGTTCGTGCGCATCGAGGACACGGGCGAGCGCGGCACAGCGCGCAAGGCTGCCAAGGACAGCGTCAGTCAGCCGGAACTGCGCCTCTTCGTGTACCGCCTGAAGCATGCGCGCGCTGCCCGGCTCGCGGCCACGCTCCAGTCGCTCTTCGGCGGCGCGCCTAGTCGGGAGGGCGGGCAAGCGTCGTACGGCGGCCCGTCCACCCTGTCGGAAGGCCTCCGCCAGCAACAGGTGCCGGCGATGGACACGAGCCAGACACCTCGGGTGAACGTTCAGCTCGGGCCCGTGCGCGCTCCCACTTCCCAAGGCTTGCCTGCGCGGTTGCAGGGCGAGGTGCAGATCGTGCCCGACGAGGCCACGAACTCCCTCCTCATCCGCGCGCAAGGGCTTGATTGGGAGGTGATCCAGCAGACGATTCAGACCCTCGACCTGCGGCCGCTGCAGGTGCTCATCGAGGTGTTGATCGCCGAGGTGCGGCACAACAAGGACTTCAACCTCGGCGTCTCCGCCCGCATCGGGAGCGATACCGCGGCGACCGGCAACACGGCGAGCGCCACGCTGCAGGGCAGCTCGACGGGCGACTTCGCCATGCGGGTGATGCGGGTGGGGAAGGTCAACGTCGACGTGGCGTTGTCCGCCCTGGCCTCGACGGGCGACGTGCGGATTGTCTCAAGGCCGGTGCTCCTGGCCCAGAACAACCAGGAGTCGCGGATCCTGATCGGCTCCGAGCGGCCCTTCGTGCAGGTGTTTCGGTCCTTGCCCACCGACGCCGCAGTGCGGGATCAGGTGATTCAGTATCGCGACGTTGGCACGAAGCTCACGCTCACACCGACGATCAATGAAGACGGCTACGTCAATCTGCAGGTCGTGCAGGAGGTGAGTAACGCGACGAACGAAACCCAATTCGGCGCGCCCATCATCAGCACTCGCGAGGCGGCGACGCACCTCTTCATTCATGATGGACAGACCGCCGTGATCGGCGGACTTGTGGATCACGAGACCGACCACACGCGGTCTGGTGTACCCCTCCTCAAGGATCTGCCGTTGCTGGGCGCCCTCTTCGGCTCGACTGTGACGAGCGACGCCCAGAGCGAGTTGTTCCTCTTCGTCACGCCGCACATCGTGGCGACCGATGAAGACACCGAGCGCTTGCGCGAGGGCGTGAACCAGGGCGCGCCGTTGCTGCGCCAGCTCCCCACCGCACCGTTGTTCCCGCGCGACTCGACTCGCCAGCCGCGAGACAGCACCCGGTGATACCCTCCGTCGCGCTCGATCTGAGCGATGTGTCGCGACTCTCCGACCGGTTGACGGTCGATTACCTCGAGTTCAACGCCGTCCTTCCGCTCCACGTTGAGAACGGCCGCGTGCAAGTGGCGACCTGGCTCCCCGAGGTGGACCCGCAGGTCGTTGACGATCTCCGGTTCGTGTTCGACGCGGAGCCCGAGATTGTTCAGGGATCCGAGGCCGAGTTGCGAGCCGCGATTCGGCGGACTTACGGCAGCGAAGGGGTCACCGCCCAGGGAATGATCGCTGGCTTGGCGACGGAAGTTGCGACTGCGGGAGGCGAGGGCGAGACGCCGATCGACGATCTGGTCCATCTGGCTAACGAAGCGCCGGTGGTAAAGCTCGTGAATCTGCTCTTGCTGGAAGCGCTCGCAGCACGGGCGTCCGACGTGCACCTCGAGGGCTACGCCGACGAGCTACGGGTGCGCTATAGGGTGGACGGAGTGCTGCAGGACGCACCAACCCCACCGGCACACCTCAAGTCCGCCATCGTCAGCCGCCTCAAGATCATGGCTGACCTGGACATCGCGGAGCGGCGCGTGCCCCAGGATGGACGCATCCGGCTGCGGTTGCAGGATCGCCAGGTCGACGTTCGCGTGTCGACGGTACCTGTGCTGAACGGCGAGAGCATTGTGCTGCGGTTGCTGGATAAGGAGCGAGGCCGCATCGCCCTCGACGATCTGGGGATGAGCGACACCACGCGCCAGCAGTTTGCCGCGGTGATCGGGCGGCCCAACGGCATCGTGTTGTCGACCGGGCCTACCGGCTCGGGGAAGACCACGACCCTCTACGCCGCCGTCGATCACATCCGCACCGGGCGCGAGAAGATCCTGACGGTCGAGGATCCCGTCGAGTACGAGTTGCCCGGCGTGCCGCAAGTGCCGGTCCACGAGAAGGTGGGTCTCACGTTTGCCACGGCGCTGCGCTCGCTCCTGCGGCAGGATCCCGACATCCTGCTGGTCGGCGAGATCCGCGACGAGGAGACGGCGGAGATCGCGACCCACGCCGCCCTGACCGGCCACCTGGTGCTCTCCACACTGCACACCAACGATGCGCCCAGCGCGCTCACGCGCCTGCTCGATCTGGGAGTCGCGCCATACCTGGTGACGAGCACCGTTGAGGCCGTGCTGGCCCAGCGGCTGGTGCGGCGGCTCTGTCCCGCTTGCAAGCGCGCTCAGGATGTCGAGCCCGGCGTCGCAGCTGAATTGGGTCTTGCGTCAAGGGATGTGGCGCTGGTGCACGTGGCTATGGGGTGCGCCGAGTGTCGCGGAACGGGCTATCGAGGGCGGACGGGTATCTACGAGCTGCTCCCGATGAGCGACGAAATTCGTGATGAGTTACCACGGCTGAGTGGTGCGGGGGGGCTGCGGGGGCTCGCCGTGCGCGCAGGGATGAAGACCCTTAGGGATGATGGACTCCGGCTCGTTCGGGAGGGCGTGACGACAGTGGAGGAGGTACTGCGGGTGACGACGGCGTGAGAGTTTCAGTACTCACAACCACCTGTCCTAGGAGAGCAATCCCGACAAAAACGCAGGCATGCAGGTCTTGGGAGCGGAGGTCCCGTCGGCGCTACGACGGTCTTCCCGTCGTAGCAGCCAACGATCCGAGTGTACGGTTTCCAGGTGGCTGGTGGGCTACGACGTTCGAGGGCTAGAGATCAGGCAAGCCGGTTTCGAACAGTCCTCCCCGCACGTTCGCCGACCGGATCGCGACGCGCGGGCCCTACACTATGACGTACAACGTCCTGGGAGGGGCTCCCTGGGTTCGTCACGGTGACCGAGGCGGAAATCGCTGAGGCACTGCGAACGCTGGTTCGGACCACCCACAATTTCGCCGAGGGCGCCGCCGCGGCTGGGCTCGCCGGGCTAGTCCGGATGCGTGAGGAATTGGCGGCGCAGCGCGTGGCGGTCGTGGTCTCAGGGAGCAATGTCGATTACGAGACACGGCCGAGACGCTCGATGCGGACCATGGGTTCTCGAACAGCTGCGTGAGACTGGCCCGCTTGCTGGTGCGCTGGCTGTGCTTAGAACAGTCATGATCACCACCGCATGCCCGACAGACACCCGTGGCTGTCGCATAGTCCCGGTCCGAAGAATGGGGGCAGGTCACCGGTGGACGCCTAAAGTCCGATTCCTGTCCGCCAAGGGACTACCGATTCACCTTGTCACGTGACTGCCCCGTATCTCTGACGACGGGCTGGCGGAAGCGTGACGGTGCGGCGGACGACTATCTGGTGTTGTCGCTCTCGCCCCGGCGGACATCCGCAACGAGCGACCTGCCGGTCCCGTCCGATTCGGGGCGTGCCGATCCGTTGCGACGCTCGCGGGTCGTAGCACAGGCTCTGAGCCCTGGGTCTGCCGCGCGGCTACTGGGGGCGTTCACGAGGTCCTCGCCGGGGACAGTTTGGGGACTTTTTTCGGGTCGATTTCTCGCTTTCTGCCTCCCCGGACCGTGATTCCGTAGCAGTAAGTCCTGGATTCTTCAGGCCGCTTGCAGAACGTGGCGCATTGTCGAGATTCGAAGTTGGAGGTTCGAGTCCTCCCGCCCCAGTCTCGACGAAGCCAGTCATGGAACCCGGTTCTCGTGACGCCCTGCGGGCTCAGAGATTCCTCCTTTCGGAGCTCCTGGTCGCGGCAGCGGTTCTCGCCGCCGGGTTCGCCGGGATCCTGCCGTTCAGCGCGACAC
>Ga0207646_10000070_pt1 | contig 142026 bp, 159 predicted proteins | sample KBSK5502metaG_FD_184343 | JGI IMG/M metagenome (GOLD analysis project Ga0207646, IMG submission 184343) | Corn, switchgrass and miscanthus rhizosphere microbial communities from Kellogg Biological Station, Michigan, USA - KBS K5-50-2 metaG... | ecosystem: Host-associated > Plants > Roots >...
CCAACTTAACAAGTCGAGCTCGTGGCATCAACGGCGCACGGGCCGGCTCACCGCCCAGAAGATTTTCATGCTCGCGTGGTGCCCCCCGGGGCATGAGCTCTTAACAGGCAGGGTTCCGGGCCGCGATTTTTTCTGGTTGACTCGCCGTCAGGATCGGTTGGCTTGGGGGTGGGAGCCAACGGGAGAGGGTGGGCCCGCCAAAGCGGTGGAAATTTCAGGCCGGCAGCCGGCCGCCCAGCACCCTCGCCAGCCCCAGAGTCAGCAACCCCGCCGCCGTGCCCCACGTTATCGCCGACACAGCCGGATCGCTGAAGTCCGTCCCGCCCAGCACCGCATGCAAGAACATCAACACGAACGCCACATACGCCAGACGGTGCACCCACAACCACACGTCTTTACGCATCCGCCGCTTCAGGTACGCGGTCACGGCGACCACCGCCAGCAGGTCCAGCGACAGCGCACCGAGCCCGATCGCCAGCGTCCCGTAGCTCGAGTGGAACGGGACCACCACGTCGAGCAAACCGATGCGCGCGGTCGAGTCGAGCAGCAGGGAGAGAACGTGCAGCGCGGCCAGCGGGATCCACAGCACCGTCGTGTACTCGTGCAGCGAGCGCACCGCCCGGTTGTTGCCCAACCAGTCGAGCACCGCGGTTCGTAGCGCGATCCCCGTCAGCAGCGCGATTGCCAGCGCCGCGTACGAGCTCAGCCCCGCGACCCGCGCCAGCACCCAGTAGAACTGGTCAGGCGTCATGGCGACCGTCCAGCCACCACGCCAGGGCGTGACTGGCGCAGTAGGCAGGGGCGACACCAGGTCCAACCAGCAACGCGGTCTTGGCGACGACTTCGGCCTCGAACCCGCTGGCCGCGACGACCGAGACTTCTTCCAGCCCCGTGTCTGCCGGCAGGCCGGAGCGCGGGTCGATCAGGTGGTGCGCGCCGCCCCACCGTCGACGCCGGACGCTGCTCGTCGCCGCTCCCTGGTCGCGTAGCAGCAGGGTGACGCCCGCGACCCCGACCGGCCATCCATGGCCCTGTGGACCGGCGCCGACCGCGCGCAGGTCGCCGCCGAGGTTGACGACCGCGTTTGGACCGATGACCTCGCACAGCCTGTCGGCCATCCAGCCTTTCGCGATGCCGCCGAGGTCGATTCCCGCCCCTGACTCGATTCGCGCCCGGGCCGGCCGCACACGAAGAACCTCCGGCAGCGCCGGCGCCGGCCGAGCGCGCTCGAGCATCACTGTCGTCGCGCCGGCATTCAACGTCCGCGTGTAGCCGGCGGCGAGCATCGAGGGCAGCACCGCGGCGTTGACAAGCCCCGAGCTCAGCTCGTATGCACGCTCCGCCGCGCGCAGCACCGCCTCGAGCTCCGCGCTGACTTCCACCCATTCGCCAGCCCGCGTGTTCAGGCGCGAAAGCTCGCTGTCCGCCGAGAACCGCGTCAACCGAGACGCGAGGTCGTGCACCCATCGCTCTCCGAGGACCAAGCAGCTCTGCGGTCTGCCGACCGCGAACAGCGAGCACGCGGTGCCCATCGCCTCGAAGTGATGCGCAACGACCGCCTGTTCAGGACGCATAGGTCGAGGTGATGGGCGGCTGGTTGCTCGGCTGCACCGATGGGCCCACGACGACTGCGCCGCCCAGCGCGGACGTGCCCGTAAGTACAGGCGGCTGCAGCGGAGCTACGGGATTCTTGAGATGCGAGGTCACGAAAACCGCTGAGGCGAACGTCGCCCCGAGAGTCAGCACCGTGGCGGCGAACTTCAGGAGGACGGGCCGCATGGCGCTCAGACCGCGACCGGCGCCTTCAGGAATGAAACGCGGTCGAACGACGCGCCCAGGATACTTTGCGCGTCAGCGCCCAGGTGGCCGCTGAGGATCTCCTGGTAAACAGAGCGAAAGTCGACCGAGTACTTGAGGTTGCCTGTCGAGTCGAGGTTGGTCAGGCTCGGCTCCGATCCGTAGAGACCGCCATGCACCGGATCACCGATCAGGAGCAGCGGAGCAGCCGCACCGTGGTCGGTGCCGCCGCTTGCGTTTTCTTTCGGCCGGCGTCCGAACTCCGACCACGTCGCGATCAGCACCTTGTCCGCCATGTTGTGCGCTGCCAGGTCCTTGTAGAACGCTGAAACGGCGGAATCGAGGTAGCCCATGAGATCGTCGTGACGGTTCAGCTCGGTGTAGTGCGTATCGAAACCACCGAGAGTTACATGAAGCAGCTTGACGCCGGTGCCGGTCACGATGAGCTCGGCCGCCAGCTGCAGGGCGGCCGCGACCTGGTTCTTCGATGAGTACACGAGCTTGACCTTGTCGGTGTAATCGGCCATCGGCTGATACGTCGAGGCCGATGTGCGCAGGGTCGCCATCGTTTCAGTCGCGGTGGCGATTGCCGTGTCGAACAGCGCGCCGTAGATACCAGGCGTGCCTTTGTACAGCGCGCCTACCGCCGCCTCCACCTCGCCGCCGCCCGTGAAGCCGAAGGTCTTCTGGTTCTGGATCACGGTCAGCGTCGCCTGCAGGTCGCGGAGCGCGCCTGGCGTGTCGGTCGCGCCGCAGGCGCAACCCGTAAGCGGATGGCCGTTGGAGTCGTAGCTCGTCGCCAGCGTCCGGCCCAGCCAGCCGTCGACCTGGCGGCGCGTCGGATCGCCGGTTTCCCAGATGCGGATCGACTCGAAGTGCGAGAAGGTCGGGTTTGGGTAGCCGACGCCCTGCAGGATCGCGACCTTGCCCTTGTCCCACAGACCTTTGATGCCGCCGAGGTTGTGGTTGAGGCCGTACTGCGAGTTGATGGGCAGCGCCTGGGACACCATCGGCCCGGCCAGCTTGGGCCGCAGGTCATGCAGCGTCGGGTCGGCCAGCGGCACCAGCGTGCGAAGGCCGTCGTTGCCGCCGGCAAGCTGGATCATGACCAGGATGTTGTCGTTGGCCATGCCTTCCTTCTTGGCCGCGTACACGGCGCGCGCGAACGCATCGGGGACAGCGGCGTAACCGGCGGCGAGGCCGGACGCGCCGGCGCCGAACACCAGGCCGGCTTTCAAAAAGTCACGGCGCTTGAGCTGGTTGATGCCGACTTCTTTCTTCATCCTTCGCGCACCTACTTGAGCTGGAATTCCGGAGAGGCAATGGTGATGAACCAACGCGCGCGGTCATCCGCCGCCTGGTTCAGAAGCGTTGCGGTCTGAGAGCTGATAACTCCGTCGAGCTGGAGGTGCACGGCGTCCGACGCGGCGGGCACGCCGGCTTTCGACTGCGTCATCGCCGCCGTGACGAAGTTGACCCGCTCGACCACGGTGTTGGACGAGATCCATGATTCGTTGTTGGGCCAGCCGTTGACGTCAGGCGGATCGAAGAGCGTCTGCCCCATCCCAGAGCCCGAGCCTGCGATCAATTTGCCGAGCGACTTCGTCCCGAGCGCACGAGAGGCGCCGAGCATGAACTCGGTCGGCGACTTGACCAGCCCCCTGTAGTTTGCGTCGGCCGTGAACTCGGGACTTGTGAAGACGGCGCGCATCAACGTCTTGACGTCGTACTTGCTGCGCCGGAACGTGTCGGCAAGGCCGCTGACGTAGCTCGTGGTGGGCCGGGCGGTGACGAAATGCTGAGCCACCTTGGTCGCGATCAGGTTGGCGGTCGCCGGCTGAGCGAGGATGCGGTCGATCACTCCCTGCGTGTCGAGCGGGCCCGCCTTGCCGAGGTAAGTGACGCTGCCTCGATAGGCGCGTCGCTGGTTGAAGACTCCCGTTTTCTGCGTCGTGTAGACGGGCAGGTGGCGGTTGCCCTGGTCGCTGGCGAATGAATCTGGCTGGGGCAGCTGCCATCCCGCGAGCGCCTTAGCGCTTTCGCGCACGTCGTCCTCGCTGAAGTTGCCGGCGCCCATGGTGAAGAGCTCCATGAGCTCGCGCGAGTAGTTCTCGTTGGGGTTCGCGCCCGTCGAAGTCGCCAGGTCGAGGTAGCGGAGCATCGCTGGGTCGGTCGTGACCTCCATCAGCATCGAGCGAAGGTTGGTCATCGCCATCCGCCGCCAGGTGAGGTTCTGCCAGTAGGTGAAGGTGTTGTCCGCGACCTTGCGGTAGTCGGACGTGAAATGCCCGTGCCAGAAGAGCGTCATGCGCTCGGCGAACGGAGTCGAGCTGTTGAGCATGTGGTCGATCCACCACTGCTGCAGCTCGGTGATGGCGAAACGGCCGCCGGGAGAGGCGGCGGCCGCAAGCGCCGGTGGTTCGACTGGTTTGGTCTCGACGAGGCGGTCGACAGTCTTGTTGTAACCATCGGACAACGCCGCTTCGAGCTGCGAGGGCGTGTAGCCGAAAGTGGTGCGGCGGAGCAGGTGCATCACCCGAGCCGACTCGCTGCCGAGCGGAGAGATCCATCCTCCGGCGGAGGCGGTTCGAGAGGTCGCGATCTGCTGCATCGAGGCGCCGATCAGGCGGATGGCGCCGACTCCAACTCCGGTGGCCAGGGCCGCCGCCAGCGCCTGGCGTCGGGTGATGCCGCGACTGGCGGCGCGAGGTGTTGCGACCTGTTCTTCGGTGGGCGCGAGGCTCACGCGCTTCATTGAACTCTCGCCGCCCGACTTTGCCATTAGCCGGATGTGAAGAGTTTGTAAGCGGCGCTAGCGGACCGGCAGGCGGGTCTTAACAGGCTGGGTTGCGGTTGTGAAGTCGCGCCACTAACGTCGTGCTACGGTCGGCCGGTCGGGGGTGGGAACCGGCGGGAGGAGGGGTGGGCCCGCCAGAGGCCTGCGGAATTTTGGGGGCGCGTAGGATCGCAGCAACCGTGACAAGGCTCGTCCCCATGTCGTCCGTCGACGCGGCATGGTTGGGGATGGAAGACCCGACCAACCTGATGATGGTCACGGGGGTGCTCGCACTCGACGGCAAGGTCGACCCCAAGCGCCTCCGCACCCTCCTCGACAAACGCCTCGCGCCTTTCGGCCGCTTCCACCAGCGCGTGGTCCGCCCGCGCACCCGGGCCAACCTTCCGCACTGGCAGGACGACGCCGGCTTCGACATTGACAACCACGTCAGCCACGTGGCCCTGCCCGCCCCCGGCGGCGACAAGGAGCTGCGCCAGCTCGTCAGCGAGCTGATGAGCACGCCGCTCGACATGACCAAGCCGTTATGGCAGGTCCACCTCATCGACGGCCACGAGCGCGGCTCGGTCGTGCTCGCGCGCATCCACCACAGCATCGCCGACGGCATCGCCCTCGTCCGCGTGATGCTCTCACTGACCGACTCGACGCCCAACCCCAAGCCCACGCGCAAGCGCGCGGACCACGCCAACGACACCGGACCGCTCGACTGGCTGCCCAAAGCCATAGGCAGGAGCGTCTCCGCCGGTCAGGAGCTCCTCGACAATCCCGGCCGCCTGGCCGACATCGCCAGGCTCGGCGCCGCCGGCGCATACCGGCTCGGTCGCATGGTCATGCTTCGTCCCGATCCCGCAACGATCTTCAAGGGCGAGCTCGGCCGGCGCAAGCGGGCGGCCTGGTCGTCGAAACCTCTCCCGCTCGACGACTTCAAGGCTATCGGCAAGGCCTTCGGCGCCACCGTCAACGACGTCCTCGTCGGGACCGCAACCGGCGCCCTCCGCCGGTACCTCGAGAAGCGCGGCGAGGAGACGGCCGGGCTGCAGATCCGCGCCTCCGTCCCGGTGAACCTCCGGCCGCTCGACGAAGCTCACCGCCTGGGCAACGCCTTCGGCCTCGTCTTCCTCACCCTGCCCATCGGCATCGCCGACCCGGTTGAGCGCCTGCGCGCGATCAAGCAGGAGATGGACGAGCTCAAGCGCTCGCCCGAGGCGCTTGTGGCCTTTGCCGTCCTGAACGTCATGGGCCTCACCCCGGTCGAGGTCGAGAGGCTGGGGCTGCGGTTCTTCGGCACCAAGGCGACCGCGGTGCTCACCAACGTCCCCGGCCCCCGCGAGCCTCTCTACCTGGCCGGACAGAAGCTCGGCCAGGTCATGTTCTGGGTTCCGCAGTCGGGACACCTCGGCCTGGGCATCAGCATCCTCAGCTACGCGGGCGGGGTGATGCTCGGCGTGGCGACCGACGAGGGGCTTGTCCCCGACCCCGAAAAGGTCGTCGCCGAGTTCGAAAGGGAGTTCAAAGCCCTGAAGACCAAGGCCCGTGTTTAGAAGGTCTGTTACTTGGTAATCTTGTAAGCACCATGGTCGAGGCGACCACCGAGCAAGAAGCTCTAGACGCTTATTCGACGATCGTGACCTCCGTCGCGGAGAAGGTCCTTCCGTCCGTCGCCAGCCTGCGCATCGGGCGAGGCGGGCGCGGTTTCGGCGGGGCGGGCTCGGGAGTCGTCATCACCCCCGACGGCTACCTCGTCACCTCGGCCCATGTCGTCGCGGCGGGCGGCACGGCCAGCGCCTCCTTCCTCGATGGCACCGAGCACGACGTCGACATCATCGGTGCCGACGCACTCTCCGACCTCGCCATCGTGCGCGCCCGCGCGACCGACCTCCACCCCGCCCGCGTCGGCAACGCCGATCAGCTGCGCGTCGGCCAGCTGGTCGTCGCCATCGGCAACCCGATGGGGTTTTCCGGGTCCGTCACGTCCGGGGTCGTCAGTGGGTTAGGCCGCTCGCTGGCGACCGCGGACGGAAACGGGCACCGGCGGTTCGTCGAGGACGTGATCCAGACCGACGCGGCGCTCAACCCCGGCAACTCCGGTGGCGCGCTCGCCGACTCGCAAGCTCGGCTCATCGGCGTCAACACCGCGGTGGCCGGCATGGGTCTCGGCCTGGCGGTGCCGATGAACTTGACGACGCAGGCTATCCTCGCCGCCCTGATGCGCAACGGCCGCGTCCGCCGCGCCTACCTTGGCATCGCCGGGGGCACGCGACCTTTGCCTCCCTCGATCGCCGATCGGCTCGGTCGCAAGGCCGGCGTCGAGGTGCACGAGGTCGTGGCCGGCAGTCCCGCGGCCAACGGCAGGCTGCGTGGTGGCGACGTGATCGTCTCCGTCGGAGGCGTCGGCGTGAGCAAGGCCGGCGACCTGCAGCGGCTGATGGTCGAGGCGAAGATCGGCTCCAAGATCGCGGTCGCGATCCTGCGCGGCGACCAGCTCATCAATCTCGACGTCGTACCGGTCGAGCTGAAGTAAGCCTCTCCCTCTAGACTTCGCCCGCGTGGCGAAGAAGGACATCCGCGACCTCCTGCGCGCGAAGCTCGTCGACCGGCAGTTCCGCATGGAGAGCGTGGACCCTGAATCGACGCCCGGGCTGAAGGGCGGCAAGAAGAAGGCGCAGCGCGACATCGACAACGGGCAGGCTGTGCTCTTCGAGCTGCACGAGCGCCTCTACGCCGAGCACAAGCGCTCGCTCCTCGTCGTCCTCCAGGGCATGGACACCGCGGGGAAGGACGGAACGGTCACCCACGTGATGCGCAACTTCAACCCTCAAGGCGTGGTGATCACCAGCTTCAAAGCGCCGACCCCGCAGGAAAAGCGCCACGGCTTCCTCTGGCGGATCCGGAAGCGCCTGCCGGACCCGGGCTACATCGGGATCTTCAACCGCTCCCACTACGAGGACGTGCTCATCACCCGCGTCCACAACCTGGCGCCGCGGACGGTGATCGACCGCCGCTACGGTCAGATCAACTCGTTCGAATCCGAGCTGGTGCGCACGGGCACCACCGTGGTGAAGTTCTGCCTCGACATCTCCTACGCCGAGCAGCGCAAGCGGTTGATCGACCGGCTCAAGGACCGTGACAAGCACTGGAAGTTCAACGAGCAGGACATCGACGAGCGCGGGTACTGGGACGACTACATGAGCGCCTACGGGCTGGCCATCACAAGGTGCTCGACCGAGGAAGCGCCCTGGTACGTCATCCCCGCGAACGACAAGCTCTACCGCAACTGGGCGGTGACCAACATCCTGGTCGAGACCCTCCAGGAGATGAAGCCCGAGTACCCACGCCCGAAGCTCGACATACCGCGCCTCATGAAGCGACTCAAGGCATAGGCTTTGCTAAGTTAAGGAATCGCTAAGTTCGGTTTTGGGGGAGTGACATGAACCGCATTCGAGTCGTCTCCTGGCTGGTGATCACCTTTCTCGTCGCCGCGTGCGGGTCCACCGGCGGAGGCGGCGGCGGCAACTCCTACTCGGGCAAGACGATCAAGCTCGGTGCGGTTTTCTCGATCACCGGGCCAGGCGGCGTCTACGGACCCCAGAGCCGTGACGGGGCGATGCTGGCGGTCAAGCAGATCAACGCCTCGGGCGGCGTCAACGGCGCCAAGATCGACCTTACCGTCGAGGACGACGCTTCGGACAAGGCGCAGTCGGCGCAGAAGGCGCAGGGCCTGATCCAGTCGAACAACGTCCTCGCCGTGCTCGGCCCGACGCTGTCGAACTCCGCAGTGGCCGTGCACCCGCTGGCGGAAAGTCTGAAGACCCCGATCCTCGCCGTGAGCACGACGGGCATCCACATCGTTCCCGACTGCAAGTTCCCGGACGCGACCCCGTGCAAGTACGTCTTCCGCGACAGCCTGGGCGAGCAGACGGCCATCCCCGACAACATCAAGGCCTATGCGGAGGACCAGCACCCCAAGACCGGCGTGCTGCTGGTGGCGCAGGACGACAAGTTCTCCAGCGACGGGGGCACCATCGTCCAGAACACGGTCGGCCAGTACAACATCAGCCTGCTGAAGGTCATCAAGTTCAGCAAGAACGACGCCGACCTCTCGCCTTACGTGACCCAGGCCGTGCAGCTGAAGCCGGACGTGATCTTCATCACGTCGCTCGGCGGCATCCCGGCCAAGATCATGAACGCCGCGCGCAACCTGGGCTGGCAGGGCCAGTTCCTCGGCGGCAACGGGTTCAACACCGCGACCGTGTCCAAGCAGGCGGGCGCCGCCGGCAAGGGTGCGCGCAGCGCGAGCGCCTGGTACATCGGCAACACCTTCCCCTCCAACAAGGACTTCGTCGACTCCTACAAGACGGAGTACGGCAAGGACCCCGACCAGTTCGCGGCCCAGGGCTTCACCGGCGTGCTGATCCTGGCCGACGCGGCCAAGCGCGCCAACCTCACCTTCACCGACGTGGCGGGTGACCGCGACAAGCTCCGCTCCGCCATGGAGTCCGTGAACATCCAGACCCCGCTCGGTCCGTTCCAGTTCACCTCAGACCACGACGTGAAGCAGACCGTGTGGATCAACCAGATGGACGGCGCAGGCGGCTTCACCCTCGTCAAGGAGATCCCGGCGAGCTGATGAGCGACGGGGGGCCTACGCCCGGTCCCCCGTCCTTTTAACTTGATGCGCTGATGGATCAGCAGATCGTCAACGCGATCTTCATCGGGTCCATCTACGCGCTGTTCGCCGTCGGTTACACGCTGGTCTTCGGCATCCTCGACATCCTCAACCTGGCCCACAGCGCGGTCTTCATGCTGGGCGCTGCGATCACCTACTCGGTGGTCGTCAACCACGGTCAGTCGTTCGCCGTCGCCGCCGTCATCGGCCTTGTCGCCTCGGGATTCATGGGCCTGGTGATCGAGTACGTCTGCCTGCGGCCGCTGCGCCGCCGCCAGGCGCCCCCCATCGCCGCCCTCATCTCCACCATCGGGCTCGCGCTGGTGATCGTGGCCGCGGTGGAGCAGGGGCAGGTCGGGAGCCTCTTCTCCTGGCTGTGGGTCGACGGCTCGAACTCGCTGGCGTTCCCCGCCGGCACGGTGCCCGACCCGACCTGGCACGTCGGCGACCTGACCCTCGAGGCCAGCAAGGTGCTGATCATCCCGATCTCGATCGCTCTGATGCTGATCCTGGGCTACGTAATGCGCTTCACGCAGGTCGGCCGCGGGCTGAGAGCGGTGGCCGAGAACCCCCGGGCGGCGAGGCTGATGGGCCTCGACGTCGACCGCATGATCACGCTGACCCTCGTCATCTCCTCGGCGCTCGGCGGCCTGGCGGGGATCCTCTTCGGGCTCTCGCTCGGCGACATCAGCCCCTACATCGGCCGCGACAACGTCGAAGTGCGCGGTCTCGCGGTCATCGTGCTCGGCGGCATGGGCAGCATCCCCGGTGCGGTCATCGGCGGCTACCTGCTCGGCTTGATCGAGATCCTCGCCCTCGTCACGCTGGGCAGCAACGCTCGCGGCGGCGTCGCTTTCGCCGCGCTCTTTCTGATGCTGGTCCTGCGTCCGCAGGGCCTGTTCGGCACGCGGCTGCGCGAGCGCCTCTAGGCGATGGACTTTTTCATCTCGCTTTTCAGCGACCCGGTCGGCTTCTGGAACTCGCACACGCTGCTCATCTCGCAGATAGGCATCAACGGCATCGTCGCCACCTCGATGTTCCTTGTCCTCTACTCCGGCCAGCTGTCGCTGGCGGCGCCGGGGTTCATGGCCATCGGCGCCTACACGTCGGTGCTCATGGACCTGTACCTTCACACGCCGCTCTTCCTGAACGTGGTGGTCGGGGTGCTGCTCGCCGGGGTTGTCGGCGTGCTCGTCGGCCTGCCGGTCCTCAGGCTTCGCGGCGTGTTTCTCGCGATCGCGACCATCGGCTTCATCGAGGCGCTGCGGCTGGGCGTTGTCCTGAACCTGCCGGTCACCGGCGAGGGGCTCGGCCTGAAGAACCCGAACGCCGATCCGCTGGGCGGGGTTCCGATCATTCTCGTCTCGCTCGTCGTCGTCCTGTTCATCGTCTGGAGGCTGACCAAGGGCCGCCTTGGCAGCGCGTGGTCGGCGATCCGGCAGGACGAGATCGCGGCCTTGAGCCAGGGCATTTACGTCGCGCGCTACAAGATGATCGCGTTCGTCCTTGGCGCGCTGATCGCCTCGTACGCCGGCGCGCTCGAGGCGCACCTCAACTTCTTCGTCGACCCCGGCGACAACCAGTACGGCGTGACTCGCGCGGTGCAGATCCTCACGTTTGCCGTGCTCGGCGGCAGCGGCTACGTGCTGGGCCCGGTGGTAGGGGCGTCGCTGGTCACCCTGTTTCCTTACATCTTTTCCAGTGCGGGCGACTACATCAACGTGATCACCGGGATCTTCCTGATCGCCGTCATCGTCTTCCGACCCCAGGGCATCGTCGGCCGCGGCGGCTTCGCCATCGTCCGGCCGGCATGGTGGCCACGCGCCCGCCTCAGTGCTCCTTCGCCTGGATGACGTCCAGCGGCACTTCGGCGGCGTGCGCGCCGTCGACGGGGTGTCGCTGGAGGTCGAGAAAGGGTCGATCCAGGGCCTCATCGGGCCCAACGGCGCGGGCAAGACGACGCTTGTCAACGTCGTCACCGGCTACACCCGGATCCAGGCGGGGCGGGCGTGGCTCGAGAACGACGAGCTGACCGGCCTGGCCGCGCACCGCATCGCCGGCCTCGGCATCGGCCGGACGTTTCAGAACATCCGGCTCTTCAAGGACCTGTCCGCGGTCGAAAACGTGCTCATCGGCATGCACGTGCGCCGGCGCGACGACACGCTGGCGCAGCTGGGGACGCTGCCGTTCTTTCGCCGCGAGGAAAAGAACCGGGTCGAGGAGGCGTACTCACTGCTCGAGAGGGTCAGGCTCCCGCGATCGGTCGGCGAGCGCCACGCCGGCACCTTGCCGTACGGCGATCAGCGGCGGCTCGAGATCGCACGTGCGCTCGGGCTGAAGCCCCGGTTGCTGATCCTCGACGAACCGGCGGCGGGAATGAACCCGTCGGAAAAGCAGGGAGTGCGGGAGCTGATCGAGGGCCTGAACGCCGGCGGCCTGACCGTCCTCCTGATCGACCACGACATGCGCCTGGTGATGGGCGTGTGCCGGCGCGTCGCGGTGCTGAACTTCGGCAAGAAGATCGCGGACGGGACGCCGGAGGAGGTCTCGACCGACGCGACCGTGATCAAGGCGTACCTCGGCACGGGCGGTGAGCGCGAGGTGCACAGCGCGCCGGGGGCGACGGGCGTGGACGAGGAGCACGAGGTCGAGGAGGCCGTGGCTTCGTCGCGGGCGGCGAAGGAACCGGAGAAGGCGATCCTCGACGTCGAGGAACTGACGGTCTCCTACGGCGCGATCGTCGCGGTGCGCGGCGTGTCGTTCCGCGTCGCCGCCGGCGAGATCGTCGCGTTGATCGGCGCCAACGGGGCGGGGAAGTCGACCATCCTGAACACGCTGTCGGGATTGATCCGCCCGCAGTCCGGGACGGCGATCTTCGACGGTCTTGACCTGGTGAACGCGAAGGCGTCGGCCATCGTGCGGCGCGGCCTGGTGCAGGTCCCCGAGGGCCGCGAGATCCTCGCCCGCCAGACGGTGCTCGAGAACCTGGAGCTCGCGACGTGGACGCGGCGCGACGGGGCGTCGGGGCGCAGGCGAATCGACGAAGTCCTGAAGCGCTTTCCGATCCTGGGGGAGCGTCGCGATCTATCCGCGGGTTCGCTCTCAGGCGGCGAGCAGCAGATGCTCGCGATCGCACGCGGCCTGCTGGCGCGGCCAAGGCTGCTGTTGCTGGACGAGCCGTCGCTGGGGTTGGCGCCGCAGATGGTGGACGAGGTGTTCCGGGCGATCGGGGAGATCCACGAGGACGGGACGACGATCCTGCTCGTGGAGCAGAACGCGCTGAGGGCGCTGGCGATCGCGGACCGGGCCTACGTGATCGAAACGGGCCGGATCCTGCTCAGCGGGTCGGGGGACGACCTGCTGCACAACCCGGCGGTCCGCCGGGCGTACCTGGGTGGATAAGCCCGTTTTGCGCAAAAACGGGGCACTCAGTCGCCCCCAATGCAGCTGCTTTGCGCAAAACGGGGCAATGCACAAAATAAAAAGGCCCGGGCCGAAGCCCGGGCCTTTCCTGGTTCAGAACTTACGCGACGCGGACGCTCTTGGCGCGCGGGCCCTTGGGGCTCGACTCGATTTCGAACGAGACCTTCTCGCCACCCTGCAGGCCATCGAAGTCACCCTCGGTGCCACTGCGGTGGAAAAAGTACTCCTGTCCGTCCTCGGCCTTGATGAATCCAAAGCCACGATCCGAAACCAGCTTCTTGATAGTGCCAGTTGGCATTCCTATCTCCTATCTCTCGAACGGCGGGGCCAACTCAACTAGCGGGCCCGTTCGAGAAGATAGAAGCCTGCGGTGAGCGCCGGCGCTTCGCCGGCTACAGGCAGTATACCCAGATCCTCAGGAACCTATTCCAGCTGCCTCCGAGGCCCGCCGCGCCCGTGACTGCGCGACCTCGGTCAGGTGGCGCTTGCGCAGGCGCAGGTGCTTCGGCGTCACCTCCAGCAGCTCGTCGTCGGCCAGGAAGTCGAGCGCCTGCTCGAGGCTCAGCCGCGTGGCCGGCGTCAAGCGGACGGAGATGTCTGACGTCGACGACCGGACGTTGGACTGCTTCTTCTCCCGGCACACGTTCACGCGGATGTCGCCTGGTCGTTTCTGCTGGCCGACGACCATGCCTTCGTACACCTCCTCGCCGGGCTCGATGAAGGTGATGCCGCGCTCCTGCGCCGCCGCCAGCCCATAGGTCAGTGACGTGCCTGCCGAGGACGCTGTCAGGGCGCCGTTACGCTGCTCGCGGAACTCGCCCATCCACGGCCGGTAGCCGATCCCGATCGAGCCCATCAGGCCCTCGCCCGAAGTCAGGGTAAGGAAGGCGTTGCGGAATCCGATCAATCCCCGCGTGGGGATCAGGTATTCGAGTCGTACCCCGCCTTTGTGGTCGTAGACGATCTCGATCATCTCCCCCCGCCGCTTGCCCAGTGCCTCGCTGACCGCGCCGAGGTGCTCTTCGCGGACGTCGACCGTCAGCCGTTCGACCGGCTCCAGGCGCTGGCCGTTGACGACCTTGACGATCGCCTCCGGCCGCGAGACCTCGAACTCGTAGCCCTCTCGGCGCATGGTCTCGATCAGCACGGCCAGGTGAAGCTCGCCGCGGCCGCTGACCAGGAACCGCTCTGCCTGCGCTGTCTCCTCGACATGCAGGCCGAGGTTGGTGTCCAGCTCCTTGTGCAGCCGCGCTCGCAGCTGGCGCGTGGTCGAGAACTTGCCTTCACGGCCCGTGAACGGCGAGGTGTTGACGCCGAACGTCATGCGCACCGTCGGCTCGTCGATCTCGATTCGCGGCAGCGGGTCAGGTGAATCGGGAGAGGCGAGAGTGTCGCCGATGGCAACGTCCTCGAGCCCGGTCAGGACCACGATGTCGCCCGCGCTTGCGCTGGGGACGGCCACGCGCTCGAGGCCGCGGTAGAGCATGACCTGCACGACGCGCAAACGACGAGCGTCGCCCTCGGCGCCAAGGACCGCGATCGAGTCCCCTGGCCGGACCGAGCCGCGTGTGATGCGGCCGATCGCCATCGTCCCCGTGTAGTCGTCGTAGGCGCGGTTGGCGACCAGCATCTGGAATCCGCCCTCCTGCACGACCGGCGCCGGCACGTGTTCGGCGATCGCGGCAAAAAGCGGCTCCAGGTCCGCCGCAAGGGCGTCGGGCGCCGCGCCGGCGCGGCCCTGCTTGGCGATGGCGTAGATCACCGGCGCCTCGAGCTGGTCCGCGTCCTCGGCGAGCTCGAGGAACAGGTCGTGCACCCTGTCCAGCGTTTCCTTCGGCCGCGCATGCGCGCGGTCGACTTTGTTGATGACGACGATGATGCGCAGCCCGACCTCGAACGCCTTGCGGAGGACGAAGCGCGTCTGTGGCATCGGGCCCTCGGCGGCGTCGACCAGGAGCAGGCACCCGTCCGCCATGTTCAGCACCCGCTCCACCTCTCCGCCGAAGTCGGCGTGGCCGGGCGTGTCGATGATGTTGATGGTCACGTCGCCGTGGCGGATCGACGTGTTCTTGGCGAGGATCGTGATCCCCTTTTCGCGCTCGAGGTCGCTCGTGTCCATGATCAGCGACCCGACCTCCTGGTTCTCACGGAACGTGTGGCTCTGCTTCAGCAGCGCGTCGACCAGCGTGGTCTTGCCGTGGTCGACGTGGGCGATGATCGCCACGTTCCGGATGTCGTGCCGAATCTCGGTCATTTGGACTTGGCAATATACGGACTGTCCATGCAGACGATCGCCATCAACAGGCGATCGCGGACACCCCTCGACCTCCTGGTCATCGTGTCCGCGATCATCTCGCTCCTCTCACAGTGGACGATCGGCATTCTGCCCGCTCACCTTGCCGAGACTTTCGGCGTCGAGTCGGCGGCGTGCTGGCTCGCCGTCATCGGCATGCTTGCGGCGCTGGCACTGGAGGTGCGCATCGCCGTCATCGCCGTCTTCTTCACGGAGGTCGTCCTGGTGGCGTGGTTTGGATGGGCCACCTGGGTCGTGACGACCCCGCGCTTCACCGACCTCGCCTTCCCCGTTCACGCCGACCGACCTGATGGGCCCCGGCTGGTATTTGGCCGGGGCCGGACTGCTGCTGGCGGCCGGCGCGGCGATCCGCGAGCTGCGCCGACGCCACGCGCCACCGCGCGAGGAGCTCTGGCTGCTCACGGCGATTCCCGGCTTCGGCCTGCTGCGCATGGGCCGGTGGTTCGAGGGCGGGGTCTGGGCGGGCCTGTTCATCGCCGCCGTCTACCTGGCCTCGACGGACTCGCCCGATTCGACCGAGTTCGCCGACCTCGGGCGCTACGGAGCCGTCCCACCGCCCTTCCCCCGCGGTGCGGAGTGGGTGCTCCTGGGCGCCGCCGTGTTCTTCTGGATCGTCAGCATCGCGGTGACGGTGTGGCGCCGGCGCAACTTGCAAACCCGGGCGGATTCGGATTGAATTGAGCCTCGACTAACGGCACGCGTCTTTGAGGGGAGTAGGCGCGATGAGCGTCTTTCTGGTTTTTCATCAGCAGTACCAGCCCGTGCTGGACAGTCTCCTTCTCTCGGCCCTGGTCGCGGGGCTTCCGCTCTACGTCCTGTTTGTCCTGCTCGCGGTCCTGCGCCTCCCGGCGTGGATCTGCGCCCTGGCGGCGATGCTGACCGCGTTCGTCCTGGGCTGGGTGATCTGGGGAATGCCGTTCGGAGTCACGGTCGCCACGGCGACCGAGGGAATGGCGTTCGGGCTCTGGCCGATCAGCTGGATCGTGCTGAACGCCGTCTTCTTCCACAACCTGACCGTCGCGAGCGGGGACTTCGACGTCATCAAGCGCTCGCTGACCCGGCTGACGACCGACCGCCGGCTGCAGACGCTGCTCGTCGCCTTCTCGTTCGGCGCGCTGCTCGAAGGCATCGCCGGATTCGGCGCGCCGGTTGCGATCACGGCCTCGATCCTGGCCAGCCTCGGGTTCGAGCCGGTCACAGCGGCCGTGCTGGCGCTGCTCGCCAACACCGCGCCGGTGGCGTTCGGCTCGATCGGCATCCCGGTGGTCACGCTGGGCGCCCTGGTGGCCCCGATCATCGGCCACCCGGTGACCAACACGACGCTCGCGCTGTCTGCGATGGTCGGCCGCCAGCTGCCGCTGTTCTCGATCATCATCCCCGCCTACCTCGTTACCGTGCTCGCGGGCTTCCGGCGCATGCGGGAGGTGCTTCCCGCGGTGCTCGTAACCGGTGTGTCGTTCGCAGTCGTGCAGTTCCTGGTCTCGAACTTCGTCGGGCCGGAGCTGACCGACATCATCGCGGCCCTCGTCTCGATGGCGTGTCTGGCGTTGCTCCTGCGGGTCTGGCGACCGCGCGAATCTTGGCAGTTTGCGCACGAGACCAAGCCCGCGGGTGCGCCGAAGCCGGTGATGGGCGGCAGCGTCGGCGCCGTCGACTCCCCGGCCCGGATCGCGCGCGCCTACTCCATGTACCTCGTGCTCGTGATCGTGATCCTCATCGGCCAGATGGGCAACCTGCCCTGGTGGTCGGGTCACCCGGTGGGCGACCCGAAGACCGCGCTCGCCGCTCCTGCCAACATCACCGCCGACCTGAAGTGCGGCACGCCAGGCTTTGCGCTTTGCAAGCAGCCGTGGATCGGGCCGGACCCGGCGAAGGACCGCCAGGCCTTCAAGTTCCCAGACTGGAACTTCTTCTGGCCCGGCACGTACGACATCGTCAAGGGCCAGCCGGTGTCGGTCATCGACCGCGAGAAACCGATCGTCGGTAAGTCGACGCCCTATCCGCTGAACTTCGACTGGAACTTCCTCGCCGCCGCAGGGTCGCTCGTCTTCTATGCCTGCGTGGTCGCGTTCCTGTTGATGCTTTTTGCGGGGGCCAAGCTCAACTTCTTCCGTGTCTACGCAGCGACCATCCGCCAGCTCGCGCTGCCGATCGCGACGATCGCGCTCATCCTCGCTATCGCGCAGTTGATGAACTACTCCGGAATGACCTCCAGCCTTGCGATCGCGTTCGCCAAAACGGGGGTGATCTTTCCATTCGTGGCCGCGTTCCTGGGCTGGCTCGGCGTGTTCCTGACAGGAAGCGACACGTCCTCGAACACGCTGTTTGGGCCCCTTCAGGCGCAGACCGCGCAGCAGCTGCACAACGTCAGCCCGATCCTGACCGCGGGGACGAACTCGTCCGGAGGCGTGATGGGCAAGATGATCAGCCCGCAGAACCTGTCCGTCGGCGCGGCGGGCGTGAACAAGGTTGGCGCCGAGGGCGACATCTTCCGCCGTGTGATCCGCTACAGCCTGATCCTGACGGCTGGGGTCGGCGTCGTGGCGATGATCGAGGCCTACGTCATTCCGGGGATCGTGCCGACTCCGTAAGCGCCGCCTCGGCCGCCGCGCGGACGCGCGAGACGGGGTCGTCGAGCAGGTGCGTGAGCACCGGCTCGGCGCGATGGAGGGCGTGGCGGCGCGCGACCTTCGCGCACATCTCGCGGACGCGCCAGGCGGGGTCGCGCAGGCCGGCAAGCACCGCCGGTTCCGCGGTTGGTCGCCACACGTAGAGCAGCCCACGCGCCGCCCACACTCGCGGCCAGTAGTCCTGTCCCCGCTCATCTACGCGGCCGACCCGCAGGTCGACCGCGGCGTGGCGCCCGCCCAGCCACTTGATCGAGGGCCGGCGCGGGTCGTCATGCGGGACAGAACCGCTCAGCAGCTCGGCGCACCAGCTCGCCACCGCCTCCTCTCCGATCCGCCGGGCGAGACGAAGTACACGCGGGCGCGGCGCCAGGACGATCTCGGAAGGGCCTGGTTCTTCGAAGCCTGACTGCAACCTTATCCGTGTCCCGACCGTTCAATACCGGCGTGGTGCCGAGAGCGGGAGTCGAACCCGCACGTCCTTGCGGACATCGGTTTTTGAGACCGACGCGTCTGCCTGTTCCGCCACCTCGGCTTGGTTCCGCGCGCTGCGCGGACGGCTTCCGACCATACCATTGGCCGGTGCGCCTGGCGTTTGCCCTTGTCCTGGTCTCGATCCTCGCCGGCTGCGGCCCCTCGCTGACCCCCAGCGCCACGGTCAGCTCGAGCGACCCCGGGAGTTCGAGAGTGGCCTCTCCGCCCCGCATCTCCCCGCCTCCGATCACGCCGCCAACGGCGCCTGGGACCAATCTCCCCGACTTCGCCTGCGCAGACTTCACGGGCGGCAAGACCGGTGTGGCCAACTTCACCGCCGCCCGGGCGAGTGAGCAGGTGGGCTACGACCGCTTCGTCCTCCAGTTCGACGCCATCGTCCCGAGCTTCGAGGTCAAGCGCCAGGCCAAGCCGGTCTTCACGGGCGCGAGCGGTCAGTCAGAGACTCTCAGCGGCACGACCGGCGTCCTGGTCTCGGTCTTCTCCGCCACCGGCGGCACGACGTTCACGGGGTCGAGCGACCTGATCCACCCCGAATTTCAGGTCCTGAAAGAAGCGCGCGAGATTCAGGACTTCGAGGGCCACGTGCAGTGGGGACTTGGCCTGAGCAAGCCGAACTGCATGCGCGTCTTCGTGCTCAGCGACCCCGCGCGCTTAGTCGTCGATTTGCAGATACCCACCAGTTAATCTCGGCGGCGATGGCGATTCAGCCACCAGCCGTTCCAGTCGTGACCCAAGCGTCAGTTGCCCCCATCGTGCCGAAGAAGGGCGGCTGCATGGGCCGCGGGTGCGGCTGTAGCTGCGTCGGCTGTCTCGGCGTGGTCGGGCTCGTCGCGCTCTTGCTGGTCGGCAGCGGCTACTGGTTCTTTGTCGTCCAGGCCTCCGTGGCGGTCACCGCCCCGGCGACCCTGATCCTGTTCAACCAGCCGGTCACCGTGAACTCCAACCCCGCCGCCGCCGGCGAGGCGCTGAACGCCGGCGACGAGGTCGCGACCAGGGGCGGCGGGCATGCCGCGATCCAGTTCCCCGACGGTTCGTACGTGCGCATGTCGCCCGGCACCACCGTTCACATCAACAGCGTCCAGCTGCAGAAGAACGGCCAGCTGCAGACGGCCGACGTCCTCCAGAAGGCCGGGCGCACGCTCGTCAACGTCCAGCACCTGGCGAGTGGCGCGAACTTCAAGATCGGCGGCCACTCGGTCACCGCTCAGGTGCGCGGCACGCAATTCGAGGTCCTGGTCAGGCCGAACAACACGAACCTCATCAAGGTCTTCGAGGGCACGGTGACCGTCACCGGAAGGCAGACGAGGAGCGTGGGCGCGGGACAGGAGATCGACGCCGACGCCAACGGCAACCTGTCCGACGTCCGGCCGATCCGGCGCGACGCCTCTGACCCGTATGAGCTCACCGCCGACTGCGCCAGGGCCGTGACGCCTGGGACGACGGCTGGGACGCTGCAGACGACCAGCGGCGACCCGATCTCGACCGGACAGACCGCCGAGGTCGACTACGACTCCTCGGGCGGGATCGTCAGCGTCGCCCTCTGCTATCCCGGCAGCTACATGACGCTGCAGGTCATCGACCCGAGCGGCGTCGTGCACGACAACCGCAGCGGCGCTTCACCCGTGACAGGCCACGTCCAGGGACCGGCCGGGCGGTACCGCGCTATCGTGCGCGCGATCGCCGTCTCACCCGCGGAGGCGTTCGTGGTCGCGTTCGCGACCAACGCCCCCTGTGTCGCCGCCGAGGCCGGCGCTTCGGACACCGGCACGATCGTCCGCCAGACCCTGAGCAACTCGCAGATCCAGAAGAGCCTGTCCGACGCCGGGGCCTCGGGCATCACGCTCCAGGTCCAGGGCACGTCGCCCACCTCCGCCCGCCTCTACTACTACTCCAACCTGGGCGGGACGCCGATCTCGTGGACGATCGTTTTCTACGCCGCCTCGCCCAACCTGGGCGCCGTCATCACCCAGGTCACCGTCCGGGGGGTGAACGTGACCACCCAGGTGCTGAAGTACCTCGGCTCGGTCGGGGCGGCCTCGATCAGCGCGATCCCGCAGGATTTCACGGTCGACCGGGTCTACTCGTGCGCCGCGGGCGGGGACGACATCATGGTCATCGAAGGGCATCGGTAAAGCCCCGGGAAACCAGCGACCAATGAGCTATCGTTCCCCGGCAACATGGCCACGGTAGCCGCCAAACCGCAGCCACGGCGACGTGGTGGGCGCCGCCTGCTGATCGCCCTGGGGCTTTTGATCGTGCTCATCGTCGGCGGCGTGGTCTGGCTGAACATCGCCGCCCAGGCCCAGGTCAACGCCTCGGCGGCCCTGACCGTCTACCTGCCCACCGCCTCGACGTCGCACAACGGCACCGACTTCACACCCGCGTCCACGGGCACCCTCGTCCAGCCAGGCGACTCGGTCAAGACCGACACCAAGGGCCGCGCCTCGATCACCCTGCCCGACGGCACGATCACGCGACTGGCCAGCGATACGCAGATCAAGCTCGACTCGGCGCATTTCACCAAGAACGGCAACATGCACGACGTCTCGCTGACACAGCAGGTCGGGCGCACGTTCACCAACGTGCAGCATCTCGTCACGGGCGCGACGTTCGACGTCCACGGCAAGACCGCGACGGCGAGCGTGCGCGGGACCAAGTTCGAGATCTACATCAAGACCGATGGGACCATGATCGTCAAGCTGTTCGAGGGCACTCTGATCCTGACGTCGAGCAAGGGCAGCATCACACTGCACGCCGGCCAGCAGGTCACCGTCGCCCCCGACGGGACGATCGGACAACCGGGCCCCATCGTCCCCGACCCCGACGACCCCTTCGGCCCCGCGCTCGACGCGTCGAACGCCGTGCAGGCGGGCACGACGCCAGGCACCGAGCAGGACTTCGTCGGCGCACCGCTGCACAATGGCGACCGCCAGACGTACACGTACAGCTACGCGGGCGGCAACCTGCTCAAGGCTTCGCTCGGTTACCCGGGGAGCGCGATGAAGCTGACCATCAAGGCGCCCGACGGCCAGCAGTACTTCGGCACCGGCCGCTCCCCGATCGTCGTCGTCGTCAACAACGCGCCGCCTGGCATCTACACGATCTTCGTCGACGGCGTCAGCGGTCTTGGCGCGAACGGCGAGGAACCGTTCGTGGCTGTGGCGTCGGTTGAGGACTGCAAGAGCGCGGACATCCAGCAGCTCGGCGCCATCCACCGCGGCTACACCGCGCAGGACCTCGTGACCGCGGTCCAGCAGTCGGGTGCGTCGGGTGTCTCCAACCTGGGCCTGACGATCAGCGCGAACACGATCTCGGGCGCGGTCATCACCGCCCAGGGCACCTACAACGGTTTCTCCTGGACCGGCGCGGCCGTGCTGACCGCGTACAACGGCGTGTTCCAGATCATGCCGACCGGCGGGACCATCTTCGGCATGAACGTGCCGGCGCAGCAGGTCGTGGACCAGATCGCCGCGGTGATCGGGCAGAACCCGAACAACGTGAACCCAGGGTTCGTCGTCGACCGCCTCTTCACCTGCAACTCGGTGATGATGGTCGACGGCCGCGTCGGTTCCTAGGTCCTCGAGCCGCGGCCGGAAAAGCCCTCGACGGATCTTCGGCGCCCAATGCGGCCCACTCCCCCCGGAGGGGGCCCCAGGTGGTAATGCGCTGCTCGCTCGGGCATCAACCGATGCGCTCGCTCCGCTGCTCGTCGCTTCGCCCGGAACTGGGCCACCTGGATCGCCGAATCTCTCGCCGAGGGTTTCCGGCCGCGCCTCTAGCGGCCCAGCAATCTCTTCAGAGCGCGCCGCGCTCGGCCTGGGGCAAAGCCGTTGGCGCTGGCTGTCCCGTTGCGTGACGTGATCGCCGCCTCGATTTTGTCGAGGAGCTCGCCGGCGGTCGCCGGCCGGCGCGCGGGGTCGCGGTCCATCGCCTGCTGCAGGACCGCGGCGAACGCGGCCGGCAGGTCGGGCGCGACCTCGCGGACGTTGGGCGGCGGTTCGTAGAGCCGGCGGCTCAGGGTCTCGATCCAGCTCTTCGAAGAGAACGGCCGGCGGCCGGTCGTGGCCTCGAAGATGACCGCCGCAAGGGAGTACACGTCGGCTCGGCCGTCGACCTCGTGACCGACGAGCCGCTCCGGCGCCACGTAGTCCGGCGCCACGTGGCCGCTCGCGCCTGGACCGGTGTTGAAGGACGCGACCGTGCCGAGGCCGAATCCTGTGAGCAGCGTGCGGCCATCCTCGGCGAGCAGGATGTTCGCCGGCTTCACGTCGCGGTGCACCGTCGCGCGCGAGTGCGCGTAGTCGAGCGCGCTTGCGATTGGACGCATGAGCTCGACGATTCCCATCGGCTCATAGCGCTGGTCGTCGCCCAGCATCGCGTCGAACGTTGTGCCCGGCACGAGCTCGGTCACCAGGTATGGCGAGTCGCCGTCGTACGCGAGCTCGTAGAGCTTGGGGATCGCTTCGTGCTCGAGCGCTGTGTACGAGCGGAGCTCGAGGAGGAACCGGCGCGAGAAGCTGACGTCGCGCGCGACGCCGGTGCCGATGGTGCGCAGAGCCACGCGCCGGTGCAGCCGCGGGTGCTCGGCCTCGTAGATCGAGCCCAGGCTGTCGGTGTCGAGCTCGCGCAGGAGGCGGTAGCCGCCTACTTTGCGATGGCCGTTGCCGTTCTCGGATTTGGGCTTTCGGCCGTTCTGGCCGTTTGGGTGGGGAGATTCCTGTCCCACGAAACCTGAACTTTAGGCCACAGCGCCTGTCTCGTGGCTGCGTGGCATCGCCTATCGTTGCCAGAATCAGGCGTCGGCGTGGCGGAATGGCAGACGCGCCAGCCTTAGGAGCTGGTGCCCGAAAGGGCGTGGAGGTTCAAATCCTCTCGCCGACACCAGGCCGAGGCGCTGTCGGGAAGTTCTCGATCTCCAGCGGCTGGATGTCGCCCGCCGCCTCGAATCCGAAGATCCGGGAGAGGAAGTAGAGCTCGCCCTCGAGGGCGCGCTTGATGGTGGAGTCCTTGCGCCAGCCGTGCTGCTCGCCCTCGAAGGCCACGTAGGCGTACGGCAGATTCTTCTTCTTGCACGCCTCGACAAAGGTCTCGGCCTGGCTCGGCGGGACGACCACGTCCTCGAGTCCCTGGAACAGCACCACCGGCGCGCTGAGGTCGTCGGCATAGTGCACGGCGGAGCGCTCTCGATACAGGTCACGGCGCTCGGGATAGGGGCCGATCAGCCACTGGTCGTAGCGCGACTCGAACTTGTGCGTCGTGCCGTCGAAGAGCTCGAGGTTGCCGATGCCGAAATGGCTCGCGCCCGCGTCATAGAAATCCCGCCTGGTCAGCGACAGGAGGACGGTGAATCCGCCCGCGGAGCTCCCCGTGATCGAAATGCGGTCGGGGTCGACCATCCCCCTCTCCGCGAGGTAGCGCGCGGCGTTGATGCAGTCGTCGACGTCGACCACACCCCAGTTGCCTTTCAGGCGCTGCCGGTAAGCGCGGCCGTAACCCGCGGAGCCGCCGTAGTTCACATCGACGAACGCAAGCCCGCGGCTGGTCCAGTACTGGTATTCGAATGGATAGTTCGGGGCCCCACTTGCTGTCGGACCGCCGTGGACGTGGACGATGAGCGGAGGCCGCTCACCGACGGGCGCCTCATATTCCAGGTTCCGCGGCGCGTAGTAGAGCGCGTGCGCGGTCTTGCCGCCTTCGGTCGGAAACTCGATCGGCCGTGGCACGCTGAAGTAGCCCGACTCGACGTGGGCGGGGTTGGCGGTTTTCACGACCTGCTCGCCTCCTGTATTCAGGTCGACGAGGAGAACCCGCTCTGAGAGGGTCGCGGAGCTCGCGTACATCGCGGCTTTGCCGCCGGACACCTGCAGGTTGGCGAGCGTCGTGTAGAAGAGCTCGACCTGGTCGAGCCTGCCGCTGTTCAGGTCGATGCGGCCCAGCTTGCTGCCGGAGTTATCGGAGAACAAGCAGATGATCTCGTCAGGGCCGTTGAAGGCATACCAGCGCTGGCCGAAGACCCACTGCGGCGCCGCGAACTCGGCGGCGCGCCGGCACACGGGCTCTTCATCGTCGCCGCGCGCGCGGTAGAGGTTCCACCAGTCGGAGCGGTCGGAGACGAAGTACAGCTCGCCCGAGGGCGACCACTCCGGCTGCAGCGCAGACTCGTCCGGGCCGCCGGCGATCTTCCGCTTTGACTCCAGCGTGCCATCTTTGTCGAGCTCGCCGACCCAGACCTCGCTCGAGTCCCACGGCATGTGCGGGTGGTTCCAGGTCTGCCAGGCGATGCGCCGGCCGTCGTCGCTGAGCTTGGGCGATGAGTAGAAGTCGCTGCCTTCGGCGATTGTGACCGGCTCGCGCTGGCCTTCAATGTCGATGGAGACGATCGTGTTGACGGCCTCGCCGCCGCCCGTGTGGTCCTCGCGCACCGCGATGACCCGGCCGCGCGCCTCGTCGATGAACATGTCGGCGTGGCGGACGTCGGCTTCAGGCGTTATCGGCCGCGGCGGCTTGCCGGCGTCCTGCCGGTAGAGGCGCTGGTCGGCGTAGTTGGTGAAGAAGACGGTCCCCTTCTTCACCGCGTAGTGGCCGCCGCCGTACTCGTGCACCCGGCTGCGCGCGTTGAAGCCCTGGGGCGTGACGTCGCTGATGGTGCCGTCGGCGGCTCGCTTGCACACGACGATGCGGCCGCCTTCGTGCGGTCGGAGCTCTGACCAGTAGAGGTCGGCGCCGTCCCACCGGACCATCTGGTTACGCATCTGGACGGTGCCCCCCAGGAGCATCTCGGGCGTGACGGGGGAAGCCCACGAACCGTAGGGAGCTGTCTTCTTCTCGGGCATCTACTGCCGGCGCACGATCAACGCGTCGCCCTGGCCGCCGCCGCCGCACAAGGCGGCCGCGCCGGTACGCAGGCTGCGCCGCTTGAGCTCGTTGGCGAGGGTGAGCACGAGGCGCGCGCCGCTGGCCCCGATCGGATGGCCGAGTGCGACGGCGCCGCCGTTCACGTTCACCCGCTCCTCGTCGAGGGCGAGCATGCGGGTCGCGTTCAGTGCGACCGCGGCGAAGGCCTCGTTGATCTCCACGAGGTCGAGGTCTTCCGGCTCGAGCCCGGCCTTCTTCAGCGCGTTGCTCAGGGCGAGCGCGGGCACGGTGTGCAGCCAGGCGTAGCGTTCAGCGCTCATGCCGTGGGCGACGATCTCGACGAGGGGTTCGAGGCCGAGCTTTTCCGCCCTCTCCTTCGACATCACGACCACCGCCGCCGCGCCGTCGGAGATCTGCGAGGCATTGCCAGCGGTGATGGTGCCGTCCTTGTGAAACGCGGGCGCGAGCTTGCCCAGGGTCTCGACGGTAGTCTCGGGGCGGATGCCCTCGTCGCGGTCGAGCTCGAGGACGCGAACGACCTCGTCCTTCAGCACCCCGCCGTTCGACCACGCCTTCGCGGCGCGCTGATGGGAGCGCGCGGCCCAGGCGTCCTGGTCCTCGCGGCTGATCTCGAGCTCTTTGTTGACCTCGTCTGAGCTCTCGCCCATGTGCTGGCCCGTGAAGGTCGACCAGAGGCCGTCGTGGATCATCGAGTCGACCACCTGGGCGTTGCCCATGCGGGCGCCAAAGCGGGCCTTGGGGAACAGATAAGGAGCCTCCGACATCGACTCCATCCCGCCCGCGACGACCGTCTCGACCTCGCCGGCGCGGATCAGCTGGTCGGCCAGGGCGATGGCGTTGATGCCCGAGAGGCAGACCTTGTTGATGGTGATCGCCGGGACCTCCTGCGGGATGCCGGCCTCGATGGCCGCCTGGCGCGCGGTGATCTGGCCGGCGCCGGCCTGGAGGACCTGGCCCATGATCACGTAGTCCACGTCCTCGCCCCTGATGCCGGAGCGGTCGAGGGCGGCGCGGATGGCGTAGGCGCCGAGGGTCTTCGCCGGGACGTCCTTGAAACCGCCGCCGAACTTGCCAAACGGCGTGCGCGCGCCCGCTAGTATCACGGAGGCCATCTGTCGCAAAGTTTAAGTACGAATGAGAAACGCCCTTCTCGTGGTGGACGTCCAGGCGGACTTCGTCGAGGGTGGAAGCCTCGGCGTGGCCGGCGGGCTCACGGTGGCGGCGATGATCGCCCGCCACGTCCGCCACTTCAAGAGCGAGTACCAGTTCGTCGTCGCCTCGCGCGACTATCACGAAAACGCCCCCGACCACATCTCCGACCACCCCGACTTCATCAACACCTGGCCGCCACACTGCATGGCGGGCACGCCCGGCGCGGCCTTCGTGCCCACAATCCAGAACCTGGTGCGCGAGAAGTACATCCAGGAGGTGGTCACCAAAGGCCGCAACGCCGCGGCCTACTCGGCCTTCGAAGGCCTGGACAAGCGCGGCCACCCGCTGCTCGAGGTGCTCAAGGAGCAGCGCGTCGACCACATCGACGTCTGCGGCATCGCCACCGACTACTGCGTGCGGGCGAGCGCGCTGGACGCGCGCAAGAACCAGTACCAGGTGCGCGTCCTGGTCAACCTGTGCGCGGCGGTCAACGAGGCCACCGGCGTGCAGGCCCTAGAGGAGATGAAGGCGGCCGGCTGCCAGCTGCAGGCCGCGACCGCGCCTTAGCCTCTTCCCTCTCCCCTCTCCCCTGCAGGGGAGAGGGCCAGGGTGAGGGGGCCGGCTAGATTACTTCTCCGGCACGTATTTGAAGGAGACGTTGAGCTTCACCCGGTAGCTCGCCACCTTCCCGTTCTCGATCGTCATGTCCTGCTCGACCACCTCGGCGACGCGGAGGTCGCGCAAGGTCTTGGCGGCGGTTTCGATGGCGATCTTGGCGGCCGCTTCCCAGGACTGGCTGCTCGTTCCAATCAACTCGGTCACCCGATACACGCTGTCGGCCATGAGCTACCTCCTTACTTGCTGCCCCTCACCCTGACCCTGCGCGCGGAGCGCGTTAACGTCGGCGTGCTGGCGCACGCTTCGCCAATTGTGTGCTCCCCAAGGGGGAGAGGGGAATACCGCGCTATTTTCGCTTAGCCAGCAATTCGCCGAGCTTGCGCAGCTCCTGCTCGCGGCCCAGCCTTGCGTTCTCGGTCCAGCGCTCGTCGTGCATCGCATCGAAGGTGAGCACCAGGTGCGTGCCGCCTTCTACCTGGCTCAGCTCGAGCACTGTTTCGACCTCGTACGGCTCCACGCCGGGAATGAAGTCGGCGACCTCGCGCGTGACCAGCCTTCGCGGCGGGTCGACGTCGACAAAGACAACGTGCTGCTCGGTGACCAGGCTCATTCCGGCCTTCGTCATGTACTCGACCTGCTCTCGCCCGACCGCCGTCATCACATAGATCAGGTCGCCGCCCGGACGGAGGTCGAGCTTGCTGACCGCGACCTTGAACCCGTCCGGGGGCAACAACGTTTCGATCCCGTCCCTGGACGTCCAGAGCTCCCAGATCTCTTCGGGCGTCGCGTCGTACGTACGCTCGAGGGTGAGCTTCGGACGCGGGCGCGTCTTCACGCGACGGGCGAGCCCTTGTAGGCCTTCTCGAGCGTCGCGATGTCGAGCTTCTTCATCTTCAACATCGCGTTCATGCACGCCTCGGCGTTGCCCGAGCTCGGGTCGCTCAGCATCTGCCCGAGCTGCTCGGGGACGATCTGCCACGAGACTCCGAACCGGTCCTTCAGCCATCCGCAGGGTCCCTCTGCCCCGCCGTTTGCGGTCAGCGCGGTCCAGTACTTGTCGACCTCGGCCTGCGTCTGGCAGGTGACGTCGAGCGAGATGCCCTCGTTGAAGCTGAAGGTCTCGCCGCCGTCGAACGCTCGGAACTCGCGGCCGTCGAGCTCGAAGATCGCGGCGAGGAGCTTGCCCTTTCGAATCGGTCCGGCGTCGGTCTCAGCCCGCTGGAGATTCGTGATCTTCGAGTTCGGAAATACCGAGACGTAGAACTTGACCGCCTCCTCGGCGCGGTCCTTGAACGTCAAACAGAGTCGGATCTTTTCGGTCATCGCTTCTTCTCCTTTTCTTTCTGCTTGCGCCGGCGTTCCAGCTCGGCGCCCAACCTGTCCAGCCTCGGCTCCCAGATGGCCCGGTACGCGGTCACGAACTCCGAGAGCTCGCGGAACGGCTGCGGCCGCAGCGAGTACAGGCGCCGCCTGCCCTCCGGCCGGACGACGACGAATTCGGCGTCTTCCAGGATCGCAAGAGCCCGGGACACACCCGGCTGCCCGATTTCCACGACCTCGACGAGCTCGCCGACTGAGCGCTCCCCGCGCTTCAGCTCTTCGACGATACGCCGGCGGGTCGGGTCGGCGAGGATCTGGAAGACGTCCGGCGCTGCCACGCGGCATATATTACTGTGGCGACATATGTCCTGTCAACAATCTTTTAAGGAGAGCGTGGAGCTGCTTTCGCTGGCGGGCGCTGAGCGGGCGCAGGAACTCGACCTCGACCCGCTCGCCGACCCTTGCCAGCTTGGTCATCTTTGCCCGACCGTAGTCGGTCAGCATCACCGCGTTGCGTCGTCGGTCGTACATATGCGTTCCTCGAGTGATCCAGCGCCGGTCCTCCAGGTCGTCGAGGATGGGAGTGAGGTTGCGCGGATCGATGCCGAGGACATGCCCGAGCCGCCGCTGCGTCGCCCCCTGCTCGACGCCCAGGAGCATCAAGACGCTGTACGCGGCAAGCGTCAGCTCCTCGCGCACGAGCGCTTCCACGAACCGCCTTCGTGACTCCGAGCCGAGCCGGGCAAGCAGATAGCCGGTGCTCTCGAGCAGCTCCTTCGGCTCTTCCATGATCCTCATATGGTACTATCATCATGATTCATGATGATCATGGTCACCGGCGGGACGCGCGGGTTGGGAAAGGCGATCGCCACCCTGCTCACCAGCGCCGGCCACGAAGTCGTGGTCGTGGGCCGCGACCCCAGCGCCGCGCTGGTCGCCGACCTCTCGCTCCTCTCGGAGATGCGACGCGTCGCCGAGGAGGTGGGCTCGGTCGACGTGCTCATCAACAACGCCGGCGTCTCGAAGGCGCACCGCGAGCTCACCGGGGACGGCCTGGAGACGACCTTCGCCGTCAACCACATGGCCCCCTTCGTGCTCTCGAACCTCCTCCTTCCGAGGAAGGTCATCACCGTCGCCTCCGATCAGCACCGCTTCGTCAGGGCCATCCCCTGGGACGACCTCCAGGGCGAACGCCGCTTCCGCCAGCTCGAGCAGTACAGCCTGACCAAGCTCTACAACATCCTGTTCACGCGCGAGCTGGCACGCCGAACGAGTGACCGCGGCATGCTCGTCAACTGTCTCAGCCCGGGCTTTCTGCGTACCGACCTGGGACGCGAGGCCGCAGGCACGTTCAAGGTGTTCCTCGCCGTGGCACGCCCCTGCCGCCGGCCGCCGGAGGTCGGCGCCGAGGCCGTGGCGCATGTCCTCGACGTGAATACCTCGGGCGCCTACTTCAGAGGCATGAAAGAGGCCGCTCCGAGCCGCCTCGCCCAGGACGGCGCCGCGGCCGCGCGGCTGTGGGAGGTCAGCTGGAAGCTAGGCGCGCACGCCCTCGAGGCGGCGAAGCTCGGGTAGCACCTCGGCGATCCTCTCCGCCTGGCGGACCGGGTCGTCGCCGCGGACGTAAAGGACCTGCTCGGTCACGCCCAGCTCGTAATACCTGGCACAGAGCTCGATGAGCCGGCTCTTGTCCGAGCTCTCCCAATCGAACTGCAGCGACCTGCGCACCTCGTTCGGGTTGCGACCGACGGCGCCGCACGCGTCCTCGAACTTCTTGATGACCTGTTTGACGGCCTCCGGTTCGCCGCCCGAGATGTTCCACACGTCGGCGTGGCGGGCGGCCAGGCGCAGCGTGGTGTCGCCCTGGGCGCCGATCCAGATGGGCGGGTGCGGCTTCTGGATTGGCTTGGGGTTGGCGATCGCGTCCTTGAAGTGGTAGTAGCGGCCGTCGAAGTTCGTCCGGTCCTCCGAGAACAGCGACTTGATGACCTGCAGCGACTCGCTCAGACGGCCGACGCGGTGGTCGAGCCCTTCGATGCCGTACATCTCGTGCTCGATCTCCGCCCACGCTGCCCCGATGCCGAACTCCAGCCTCCCGCCGGACAGGTGGTCGACCGTGACCGCGAGCTTGGCGAGCACGGCCGGATGTCGGTAGGTGTTGCCCGTGACCAGAGAGCCGATGCGCACCCGCGTGGTTGCCTCGGCCATCGCTGCCTGCAGCGCCCAGCCTTCGTAGATTGGACGGTCGGGTCCCGTCTGCCCGATGGACGCCAGGTGGTCGAAGTCCCAGACATGGTCGAAACCGCCCTCGTCGGCGATCCGCCAGACCGCACGCAGCTGCGCGATGGTGACGTTCTGGCCGGAGGCTTTGATGCCGAAGCGAAGCGGATGCGCCATTTAGTGAAAGCGCAGCCTCCGGACCCGGATGGCGTTGTGATACGTTTCGAGGAAGCTCCGCGGCGTCGCACCCAGGCGCTTGATCTCCCCTCCGTACTTGCGCGCGTACGCGTCCGTCAACTTTTTCGGACTTCGCGTCTCGATCTTGGCCTCGCCCGAGACGCGCACCAGGTCGTCGCCGACCTCGTCGCTGTTCAGGTGGAGCTCGACGTGCGGATTGGCCTCGACGTCGCGAACCTTGGCCCCATCGCGCGCGTAGACGAGGAACGACCGGCCGTCGAAGAGGAACCAGACCGGCACGGCCTGCGGCTTGGGGCCGGAGCCGGCGGAGACGAACCAGATGACCATGTCTTTCTTGAGCCGCGACTCAACGTGGCGGTCCATCACCTCTAGTTTGGCGCTCGGGGGAACCGGGCAAAGTAGAGGCGATGAAGAAGACCGAGACCGAGTGGAAGCGAGAACTCACACCCACGCAGTTCCACGTCCTGCGCGAGAAGGGCACCGAGCGGCCCTTCACGGGCGAGTACTGGGACACCACGACGCCGGGGGTCTATCTCTGCGCAGGCTGCGGAGCCAAGCTTTTCGAGTCCGAGACGAAGTTCGACGCGCACTGCGGCTGGCCGAGCTTCTACGCGCCGGCCGAGGGAGCGCCGATCGAGGAGACTGTCGACAAGTCGCTTTTCATGGTCCGGACCGAGGTCACCTGTGCCAGCTGCGGCGGGCACCTGGGCCACGTCTTCGACGACGGGCCGGCGCCGACCGGGCTGCGCTACTGCATCAACTCGGCGTCGATCAAGCTCGACCCCGAGAAGTGAAGTAGTCCTCCCCGCTTGCGGGGAGGTGGTGGCGAAGCCGCCGGAGGGGCTTAACAGCCTGGATTGGAATCTGGCCCCTGGCCTGCGATCGTCGCACTGTGGCGCCACTCAAGACGCTGACCTCGCGACGAATGCGCAAGACGATGGGCCATACCGAGGTCCGTGTCTGGGCCTGCCTGAAGGCGCGGCAGCCTGACGGGTGGAAGTTTCGCCGCCAACACCCAATCGGGCCGTACTTCGTCGATTTCTGCTGTCCTGCCGCTCGGCTGATCGTCGAGGTCAACGGTCCGGCCCACGACGATGACACTCAATGGGAGTACGACGCCCGAAGACACGCGTGGCTGGAGTCGTTGGGCTACCGCGTTCTTCGTGTGAATGTCTCCGACGTCGATGACGACCTGACCGAAGTAACCGGCCGGGTCTACGCCGAGCTCCTGGAACGGGAGCGGATCGGCTTCACACGCAAGCCCCTCCGTCGCCCTTCGGGCGACACCTCCCCATGAATGGGGAGGACTACTTATCTCAGCGTCGATCAAGCTCGACCCGAGCACGTAGGCGGGCTTCGCCTAAATCCCGACCGGTTCCCGGACCAGGATCACCGTCGTCCGGCCAGGCATGAAGTCCTGCTCGAGGATCAGCGTCCGGGTGATCTTCGTCCCCACGCCCAACTGCTCCCGCAGCCGCGCGTCCTCGTACGGAAACACGACCTCCGTGATGCGGCGAAACGCCGCGTCCAGATCGGGAACGACCTTCTGACTGCCGATCACGAGGATCAGATGACCGGCGCCGGAGGCGATCGGCCCGATCTGGCTGCCGCTCGCCGAGGTAATCACGATCTGGCCCGCCTCGGTCACCGCGTGGGCGCTGTTGATCATGACGTCTGGCGTCGCGCTCATCTTGTTGATCTCCGCCCTTTGCGTCAGCCGGTCCATCTTCATGGTGCGCCGTCGGATAAAGTCATATTTCTCGTCCTCCATCAGCTCCTTGAACAGGCCGATGTCCTCGAGAGTCTTTGACTTGCCGGAGTGGATGCTTGCGCCCTCCGGGATCCGCTTGAGCACTTCCGTTTTTGCTTGCTCCCCGTTGTCGACGACCACGACCTCGAAATTACGGTCGCGCAGTCGCTGGGCCACCGCTTCGAGCTCCGCTGCCTCCGTCACCATTTTTTCCACCTTTCTCCTTACAATATTTGCTATGTCAACTATAGACGAGGCAAAGGTTCAGGTTGCGACCTGGCTGAACCTGCAGCAAGCCAACCGAGTCATTGATGGCCTGCTGGACCACAGGCTGCAGGAGGCGGCCGGCGTCTCGATGGCTGAGTACGAGGTGCTGTTCCGGCTCCAGGTCGCGGGGGGCCGGCCGCTACAGATGGCTCAGATCGCGACCCAGCTGATCACCAGCCCCAGCGGCACGACCCGCATCGCGGACCGCCTGGAGCGGGACGGCTTGATCACTCGCCGCACGCCGCACGAGAACCGGCGCATCGTCGAGGTCAACCTCACCCCGCGCGGCCGCAGAGTGCTGGACGGGGCCGACCGGGCCTTCCGCGAGGTCCTGCGCGATGCCTTCAGCTCCAAGTTGACCGACCGCGAGATGGCAACGCTGCGGGCGTTGATGCGCAAGCTGCTCGAGGGCAACGGCGCCTGGACCGACGCCAGGTGCGCGCCCGGCGTCAAGAAATGATGTAGTCCTCCCCGCTTGCGGGGAGGTGGCGGCGGAGCCGCCGGAGGGGCTTAACAGCCTGGATTGAAATCGGGTCCCTGCCCTGCGATCGTCGCAGTGTGGCGCCACTCGAGAATTCGTGTGAATGTCTCCGACATCAATGACGACCTGACCGAAGTAACCGGCCGGGTCTGTGCCGAGCTCCTGGAACGGGAGCGGATCGGCTTCACGCGCAAGCCCCTCCGTCGCCCTTCGGGCGACACCTCCCCATAAATGGGGAGGACTACTTGCTCAACCTCTGATCGGCCGCTTGTAGCGCTCGGCCGACCGGCGCACCGCGTCCTTAAGAAGTGATGTAGTCCACCCCGCTTGCGCGGAGGACTACTTGCTCAACCTCTGATCGCCCGCTTGTAGCGCTCGGCCGACCTGCGCACCGCGTCCTTGGCGCCCGACCGTAGGTTGCGATCCCACCACGCGCCGTAGAGGCGGTCGAACTTATACGGCTCGACCGCGGCGACGATCCTGTCCACCTTCGCCGCGGACAGCGGGATGTAGTTCGGGTAGCTGTACATGAAGCTGACCCAGTCGCGGTCCTGCGTCACCTGGAGGATGTCTCCCGCGAGAAGGGCGCCGGCGCCGGCCAGGTGAAGAACGGTTCCTCCCTCGAAGTGACCGCCACAGCGAATCAACGTCATGCCATCCCATAACGGTCTGGTCTCGCCGGTCCAGAACTCGATCCTCGGGTCGCGGCGCATGACCCACTCCCGGTCGGCCTCGTGCAGATAGACGGCGGCGTCGAAGGCGTGACTCCACTCGACCACACACGAGTAGTAGTGCGGGTGCGAGATCGCGATGGCGCGGATCCCGCCGAGCTCGCGCAGCGCGGACACCGTCGCGTCATCGATCAGCGTGATGCAGTCCCACAGCACGTTGCCCTGCGGAGAGCGGACCAGCAGCGCGCGCTGGCCGATCGCGAACGGCGGCTCGGTGCCGATGCCGGTCAGGCCGAGGTCGTCGCGGATCGTGTTCGTGTGCTTCTCGCGCAGCTGGTCGAGCGTCGTCCATCGCTGCCCGGACCAGCCGACGTACTGCCGCTCGTCCTCACAGATCGGGCAGCGCTCAGGCGCCGAGGCGCTTGGTGCGAACTGCGTGCCGCACGTGGCGCAGATGAAGCAGTTCAGCGCTCAAACACCTCGCGCAGCCTGACCGCGAACTCCTTCGCATGGCTCTCGAACCCGCCGTGCGCGCCAGGGAAGAAGGCCGGTTCACTGCCGAGGCGTCGTGCAAGCTCGAGCCCGCCCTCGTGCGCGATCTCGCCCCGCGACTGCTCGCCCACGCCGCTCACGATCCGGCACGGTGCACGCCGAAGCGCTTCGAAGTCGGGCTCGTAGAGTCCGATCGCCCGCATCGTGTGGCCGAACCAGAAGTCCATGTTGCGCTGGAACATCGCGGCCTGCTCGACCTGCTCGGGGGTCGGCTCGACCTCCGCTGCGGGCGGCGCGCCGCCCTGGATTCGCGTGTGGGCCATGAACTTGGGGAACGCGGCGCCAAGCCCCGAGGTCCTGTACGTCTCGACGATTTCGATGATGTCCTCGCGGGCGCGTGCCGGATCGGGTACGACCGCGGCCGCCGGGGTCTCGTGAGCGACCAGCGTCTTGATCTGGTCGGGATGACACCGGGCAAGCTCGAGCGAGATGACAGCGCCGCCGCTGCTCGACAGCACGTAGGCCTTTTCGGGTGTCACTTCCGAGATGAGCCGATGAGCGTCATCGGCGTTGATCTCGATCGCCCGCGAGTCGTCGAACGGTCCCTCGAGCGGGCTGTGCGACAGGCCGCGTGGGTCGTATCGCACGACCGTGTAGTACGGCGCGAGCTCGCCTGCGATGCGGCCGAAAACGCTCGCGTCGGCCGGACCGCCGGGAATCGTCAGCAGCACCGGACCTGATCCCTGGACCTCGTAGTGCAGCGTCGCTCCTGGAACTTTCAAAGTCTTCATGTCAGTCAGGACTGCGCCGGGGCGGGCAACTAATCGGTCGCCGCCCTTCGCGCCTCAAGCATCTTCGTGACGATCGGGCTCGGCTCTCTGGGCTGCCACGCGCGATACGCCTCGCGCAGCGGCGCCGGCCACTCGACATCGAGGTCAACGCGAGTCCCGAACGCCGCCGCGCCCGCCAGCAATCGCAGCGCCAGCTCCAGAACGCGCCGCTGCATCACGCGGTCGCCCGGCATCCCGAACGCGTGCCCAAACGGAAACTCGACCCCGACGATCCGGGGCGCCCGCCGCTCCTCCGCCACCGCCGGCATCATCGTCACGGTCACGGTCGAAATCCCACCCGCCTCGATCCATCGTGCCAGCACGGGCACGTTGCTGCAGCAGTCGGGTCAAGCGGGCGCGAGGACGAGCCCGTCGACCTGCTGGTCGCGCAGAAACGAGACGATCGCGGGCGCGGTGGTCTGGCGCCAGTCGACGAGGCGCCGGTCCTGGTAGCCCATGACCGCGACGTGGTTCTCCGCCGCGGCGCCGACCAGGCCTTCGGAGACGAGCTGCGACAAGAGGCGCGCGGGGAGCGCGATCTCGGGGTCGGCCAGCAGGTCCGCGTCGTTTATGTGCAGATGCGCGACCCCGAGCGAGCCTTCCGTGACGGCGGGAATCGCCCTCCACGAGGGATCGCCCCACTCCGGCTCGGCGCGCTCGCGGTCGAGGTCGAACGCGGGCTGGCGGCTTTCGAGGTAAAGCCCCGCCGATGACAGCAGCGCGATCTTGGAACCGGCGAGCCTCTTCGCAAACGGCGCCCACACCGGAGCCTCCTCGCCTGGGAACGGGCCGCGGCCCTCATAGAAAGGACGGAAGCTGCGCGGCAGGAACCTGTAGCTGTCGACGACCAACTTAGTGACGCGGCCGAGAAGGGCCTTGCACCTGCGCTGGCCTAGGCGGCCGGGCGCCTACGGCGCTGAAGCCAGCGTCGCCTCCTGCGCGCGCTCGGTCACGCACCACGGTGCGCTCCCTCGCGTGCTCGTCGCCTCCTTGGCTCCGGCCGCCGATGCCGCGCATGTGCTGCGGCCCTCTCGCCCACGTCACTCACTCGAAGTCTGACAGCGTGCCGCTGAGCACCGGCATGACCCCGCCGCCGACGTCGATGCGCTCCGGGATGTCGCGCGAGTCACCGTACTCCAGCGAGATGTGGACGTAGCTCTGGCGGCCCATCTTCGTCCCCTGCTCGCTGATGATCGAGACCTTCGGCCCGCGCTCGACCAGGCCGTACTTGACCGCGAACGCTCCCAGCGGCCCGCTGGCCGAGCCGGTGGCCGGGTCCTCGGCGATGTCGGTGGCGAACATGCGGCTGTACAGGCGATCCGAGCCAACCGACGCGAACAGGAACACCCCGTGCGCGCCGCTCCCCCTCACGAGCTCCCGCACCCGCGCCGTGTCCGGCACCGCCGCATCGACAAGACCGGGATCGCGAAGCGCCACGAACAGGAACGGGTTGCCCGTGCTCGCGACCTGCGCCGGAGCGTCGTGCACGATCGCGTCCTCGGCGATGCTGATCGCCGCCGCCACCTGCTTGTGCGCGAAAACGCGCCCGAATGTCAGCGGCGGGTGCGTCATCCACACCAGCCCGTCGACGCAGCGCACCTTGACCGGCCCGACGTTCTCCTCGAGCGTGAACTCGTCTCCCTTCGCGAGTCCCTCGTGAGAAAGCACCCACGCCGTACCGATCGTCGGGTGGCCCGCGAACGGCAGCTCAGTGCCCGGCGTGAAGATGCGCACACGCGCCGCATGCGCGGGATTCTCCGGCGGGAAGATGAACGTCGTCTCGGAGAAGTTCATCTCGCGCGCGATGCGCTGCATGACGCGCGGCGACAGATCGCGACCGTCGAGGACCACCGCGAGCTGGTTGCCCGCCAGCGGCTTGTCGGTGAAGACGTCGACTACGCGGATCTGGCGATCAGGCATGTCGTCGTTCCGTGTGCAAGCAGCTTTCCGCTGCCGATCGCAAACACCTTCCCCTCCGCGGTGGCGACGCTGCCGCCGCGATGCAGAACCGAGCCCTCGCAGCGGACGCGACCGGTGTCCAGAGTGATTGGCCGGACGAAGTTCGTCTTCACCTCGAGCGTCGTGTAGCGTTCGCCGACGCCGAGCGTGGAGTGGACCGCGCAGCCCATCGCCGAGTCGAGCAGGGTCATCGCGAACCCGCCGTGGACGACGCCGATCGGGTTGTACAGGTACTCCCCCGGCTCGCCCTCGAAGACCACCTTGCCTTGGTCGGCGCTGACGCCGGTGAAGCCCATCAGGTTGGCAATCGGCGGCGCCGGCAGCCGGCCTTCGAAGATCTCGCGCAGGATCTCGAGACCTGTCTTGCCGGGGGCGTTCTGCATGACGACGAACGGGTCGTCCCAGGTCACCGTGCGCACCCGCGTGGTCTCGGTTCCCACCTTCCTAACCTGAAAAGGCCGAAAGCACCGCCAAAATTCCGAGGGCGGCGATCGCCAGGCCGCTGACCCTGCCGATCCAACTGACGACCACCGGCGTCAATCTTGCGCGCAAGGCCGATGCCGCGACCACGAGCACGACCCACCACGCCGCCGAGCCCAGCAGCACCCCAACCACCACGAAAGAGGGCCGCGCCGGCGAGCCGCCAGTACCCAGGCTGAGCGTCGCCGCCAGGGCGGCGAACGAGACGATGGTGGCGGCGTTGGTGATCGTCAGGCCGAGCGTCGACAGGTACGCCCAGGCCAGGCCGCGGCCGGTCGCCGCGTTCGCGGGCTGCGCGGACAGCGACCGCCGCTCGAGCAGGATCCGCGCGCCCAGCAGCATCAGGACCGCCCCGCCAACCATGGCCAGCGGCCGCCGCCCCTCGACGAACGCAGCAGTCAGCGCCGCCACGCCAAACGTCGCGATGAAGGCGTAGAAACCGTCGGCGGTCGCGACTCCAAGTCCCGAGAGCAGGCCCGTCAGCCGGCCCTGCGTCAGCGTGCGCCTAACGCATAGAAAGAAGATCGGCCCCGGCGACGCGGCGATGGCGAAGCCCAGGGCGAATCCCCTGAGCAAAAGGCTGAACACCGCATCCCCTCATGGCGCGGGAATTGTATAAAGACGCGAACGATGGGCGGCCGGCTGAACTGGATCTTCGCAGCGATGCTCATCGCCATCGTCGCGCTGCTCTTCCGGCACGTCTTTGCCACCGCGTGGAGCAACAAGTGCGACCCGAACAACGCGCAGTTCAACCTGATGAAGACGGACGCGGTGGTCGGGTTCGCACCCAACGACCAGATGTTCACCTGGGAGAACGACGGCCCCGACAACAGCTGGCTCTGCGCCAACGCCAACCTGTCGGTGAGCCACGTCGGTCCCAACATCAGGTCGATGTACGACGACACGCGCGCCGACATGACCGCCAACGGCTGGGTGGGGGCGGGTGGCACGAGCGATCTTGCGGTCTACGAGAAGGTCGTCGATGGCGTGAAGCTCGACGCCATCGTGAGCGAGCAGCTCTTCTGGGTCGAGGTCGACCTGAGCGCGCCAGGCCTGCACCCCGGCGAGTACGGCTTCGGGGGTTGACCCACCGCTTAACTCGGCGGCGGTATCTTCTTTGCTTCGATGGAGCTCTTCCGCAACATCTGGCGGCGCAAGCTGCGCAGCACGCTGACCATCTCGGGCATCGTCATCGGCGTCTTCGCCCTGACGACGATGGGCGCGCTGGCGGAGAACTTCAACGCACTCATCGACGGAGGCGTCAAGTATTTCGGCGGCAGCATCCAGGTAGGTCCGCCCGACGGCCAGGCCGCAGCCCTCCTCCCCGTCTCCAAGATCGACGAGATCAGGAAGGTCGAAGGCGTGGAGGCGGCGTTCGCCGGCTACTCGTTCCAGGCCAAGCCGGGCGGCGCGCTCGTCTTCAGTTTCGGCGTCCCCGACACGATCGTCGGCGCCGACCCTGACGAGAACAACTACAGCGCACTCAAGCTCACCTACGCGCAAGGGCGCTTTGTGAGCGCTTCCTCGCGCGGCGAGGTCACGCTCGGTTCCACCATCTCCAGAGAGTTCAAGAAGAACGTCGGCGACACCATCGACCTGCCCGTCAAGCCGGCCGACGCGAAGCCGGACTTTATCAACCACACCTTCACCGTCGTCGGCATCCTCAACGAGACGAAGACAGCGCCCGATTCCTTCGCCTACATCAACCTGACCGACGCGCAGATGCTGCTCGGCGACAGCCTACCGGCCTCGTTTCGTGGCAGCATCGACACCAGCCAGATCACAGAGGGCATCTCTGTGTACGGCAAGCCCGGCACCTCGCTGTCAGACCTGGATAAGATCGCCGACCGGATCAACGACCAGGTCCCCGGAGTGAAGGCGCTGCGGCCCAGCGACCTGGTCAACGCGTTCAAGGCTGGTGGCCAGGTGTTCACCGCCGTCGCCATCGCGGCGGCCGTCCTCGCACTCGTCGTCGGTGGGCTTTCCGTCATCAACACGATGTTCATGGCGGTCTCGGACCGCGTCCGTGAGATCGGGCTCAAGAAGGCGGTGGGGGCGACGACCACCAACATCATGGGCGAGTTCTTGATCGAGGCCACGCTCATGGGCCTCATCGGCGGCTTGATCGGTTACGGGTTGGGCGTGCTCCTTGTCGTCGTGCGCAACACCGCCTTCCCCGCTGCCGACGGATCCACGCTGTTTCTCATCACCCCCACGCTGACCGTGCTCGCCATCGGGTTCGCCACCGTGCTGGGCGCCGGCGCCGGAGTGTTCCCGGCGTGGCGGGCCGCTCGGCTAGACCCGGTCATCGCCCTGAGGAACGACTAGGTGGCGGGGGTGCAGCTCGTCGGCCTGACCAAGCATTACAAGCGCGGCCAGGAGATCATCCGCGCCCTCGACGGCGTGACACTTGACATCGCGCCAGGCGAGTTCGTCGCCGTGATCGGGCGTTCGGGGTCAGGCAAGACGACGATGCTCGACCTCCTCGGCCTGCTGCTGAAGCCGACGGCCGGGAGCCTGGTCATCGACGGCGTCGAGACGACGCAGCTGGGCGACCGCCAGCGCGCGCACATGCGAGCCCGCAAGGTGGGGTTCGTGTTCCAGGAGTACAACCTGCTGTCGGGGCTGACCGTCTTCGAGAACGTGATGCTGCCGCAGCGTTACGCCCCCCAAGCAAGGGGGGACGGCGAGGCGGGCAAGAAGCGGGCCCTAGACCTGATCGAGCGGGTGGGCCTCACGGACCGCATCAAACACAGGCCCAGCGAGCTCTCGGGCGGGCAGATGCAGCGAGTTGCGATCGCCAGGTCGATGGTCAACCGGCCGTCACTGATCCTGCTGGACGAGCCTACCGGCGCAGTCGACACCGAGACGGCGCAGCAGCTCGTGGACTTGCTGAAGCTGCTCAACCGCCAGGAGGGCGTTACGCTCGTCCTGGTCACCCACGACCTGGACATCGCCGGCAATGCGACGCGCCACATCCGGCTGAAGGACGGCCAGGTCGTGTCCGACGAAAAGGTTGGAGAGCCGGTAACCGTCTAGTAACCTGCGCGTTAGGTAACCCGATGGCCCGCCGCCTGTTTACGTTCGTCGCCGCCCTGGCCGGCCTCCTGGTGGCCGCCCTGATCGCCGGCGGCGCCTACATGGCCCTCAAGGCGCCCCTGGCCTCGACGCCGAACAGCAACCTGGCTCCGGAGAACTGCTCCCCCGGCCCCTGCTCCAACCTGAACGGCTTCACGATCTGGATCTCGAACGTGAAGGTCACCAACGACGTCGTCCACATGACGGTCAAGTTCCAGAACTCGTCGACGGCGACCCACGTCGCGCCTGAGGACCTGACGCTCATCGACGCCGCCCGCCGGCAGTCGACCCCCATCACCGACTCGCCCGGGTGCAAGTCGTTCGCCCGGCATGATTTCGCCGGCGGCGCCTACTTCGGCCCTGTCGACATCTGCTTCAGGGTCTCCAACGCCACCCCACCGTTCATCCTCCACTGGACGCCCGACCTGGGCGCGTTCTGCTGCCAGAAGGACATCCCGATCTGGCCGACCTGAGCGTCAGGGCCAGGCCGGGGCGGTTGGTGATGATGGCCTCGACTCTTTTGTCTTTCATGAAGCGCTCCATGAGGAGTTCGTCGTCTACCGTCCAGATCCATATCGGCTCGGCGACATTGAGCGTCTGCTCGTTCGCTTTCGCCTGATCGAGGGTCACGAAGTCGATCGGGCTCACCCTGACGTGCGGGAAGGCCTGCTTGAGCTTGTGCGCCGACTCGAGGAAGTCGGGCGTCACGACGAGCGGATGAGTCAGCGCTCGCTCCAGCAGCTCGACCTCGAAACCTTTCTCTTTGAGGTCGAGGTGCAGTCCGACGTCCGACGGTGTGCGCGCGAGCACCTCCTCGAAGGTGACGTATCGCTTGCCGGACTTGATCGGGTCGTGGGCCAGCACGATGACGCCCTCTGGGGTGCGGCGGATGTCGAGCTCGATGAAGTCCGCGCCTGAGCTCACATGGCGTGGGTAGCCATCGTGCGCGCTTACGATCACGCCTAGATCATGGCAACGGTGGTCGTGACCGGCGCGACAGGGGCCGTCGGCTCGGCAACTGTTGAAGCGCTGACCAAACGGCGAGCGCACGTCATCAAGCTGTCCCGGCCATCTTTTGACCTGTCCTCGTTCGCCTCGGTCCGCGCGGCCGCGCGTGAGCTGAGCCGCGCGGGCCACATCGACGCGCTGCTGCACATCGCGGCGGTGTACGTGCCGCGGTTTCAGAAATCGGCGGACGGGCTGGAGCTCATGCTCAGCGTGAATCACCTCTCGCCGTTTCTGCTGACCAACCTGCTGCGCGACCGGCTGGCGGGCGGTGGGCGGGTGATCACGGTCGCGGCGCCCTCCTCGACAAGGGTCGATCTGGCGCGCCTGATGGACCGCTACCGCTTCAGCGCCTTTCACACGTTCGGGGCGACGAAGGCCGCGAACCTGATGTTCACGTTCGAGCTGGCGCGGCGCGCCAAGCGCTGGGACGTGCGCGCGAACGCGTTTCATCCAGGCCTGGTGCGCTCGGAGCTGATGCGCGAGGCGTCGCGGCCGGTACGCCTGACCGCGCGGCTGTTCTCACGGGATCCGGAGCGCGCGGGGCAGGACCTGGCGGAACTGGCCCTTTCCCCCGCGCACGCGGGGACGACGGGGTGGTTCTTCAGGGGCGCAAAGCGAATCGACGCGCCGAAATCGACCCTCGACGCCGGCCAGCAGTCGCTCGTGTGGCGCCGCAGCGCGGAACTGGTCGAACTGGATAGCGGCTTCTAAAGGTCTTCGCGCGACGTTCACAGGTCGCTCACAACTCCTGGGAAGGATGAGAAGGCAAGCAGATCTCATTCACACAAAAGGAGTGAAATTCGATGCGACGCGGATTCGGTATCGCGGGATTCCTGGCGACAGTGATCCTGCTCGCGATCGTAGGCGTGGTCGCCTACAACATCGGCTGGTCGGACGGTGTGAACACGCACCTGCCGGCGGCGACGCAGGGCGACGGCGCGCCCGCGAACTACTACGGCTACGGGTTCCACCCGTTCTTCGCCGGTTTCGGGATCCTGTGGTTCCTGCTGATCCTGTTCGGGATCTTCTGGTTGTTCCGGATGGCATTCTGGGGATTCGGCGGACGCCGGATGATGATGGGCGGCGGTGGTTGGGGCTACGGCCCACGCCGCTGGGGCTCTTTCGAAGAGCGCGCCCAGGAGTGGCACCGCCACCAGCACGAAGGCGGATCGAGCCCAGGCACCACGCCGCCTCCCCCCACCGACACGCGGTCGGTCTAGGGCGTGATGCCGCCACCTAGGATGGTCGCCGTGGCGACCATCCTTGTGGTGGACGACGAGCCGCGGATCGTGCAGCTCGTCCGTGACTATCTCGAGCACGGTGGGTTCACCGTGCTCACGGCGTCTGACGGGCCGTCGGCATTGCGCTCGGCCCGCACGGGCCGGCCGGACCTGGTTGTCCTGGACCTGGGCCTTCCCGGCCTCGACGGGCTGGACGTCGCCCGCTCGCTGCGACGCGACGGCGAGGTGCCGATCATCATCCTGTCGGCGCGCACCGAGGAGTCGGACAAGCTGGTCGGCCTGGAGCTCGGCGCCGACGACTACCTGACCAAGCCGTTCTCGCCCAAGGAGCTGGTGGCGCGCGTGCGCGCGGTTTTGCGCCGGGCCTCCGAAGCCGCCGAGCCCTCCGAGATCATCCGCGTCGGCCCGGCCGTGGAGCTGGACGTGCCTCGGATGGAGGCGCGCTTCGGCGGCCGTCGCGCGGACCTGACGAAAAGCGAGTTCCAGATCGTGTCCGCGATGGCGCGCCAGCCGGGCCGCGTGTTCACGCGCTCGCAGCTGCTGGACGCCGTGCGCGGCGTGGCGATCGAGTCCTACGAGCGGGCCATCGACGCGCACATCAAGAACATTCGCCGCAAGATCGGCGCGCAGTACATCGAGACCGTGTTCGGTGTCGGCTACAGGTTCGCCGAGCCGGCGGAGAGGTCGTGAGGGCGGGCGGAGGCCGCGGCCGGTGGCGAGGGTGGGATTCGACCGCCTGGCCGGCGACAGCACGCCGGCCGCGGTGGTGGCCGGAGGGCGAGCCGTTCCCACCGCGGCGCCGGTTCCGCCCGTACGGCCCGCCAACCTTCATCCGGCTGATCGGGTGCTTCTTTTTGACCGTGTTCGTGATCGCGTTGATGGCAGGCGCTCTGTTCGGAGCGCTCTTCGGTCGGGGCCCTGGCGAATTCCGTCCATTTTTCTTTGTCCCGGTCCTGGTGGTGATCGTGCTGATCGCGGTCGTGGCGGCGGGCGGTGTCCGGAGCATGACGCGGCCGATGAACAACCTGATCGAGGCCGCGCGGCGGATCGAGTCGGGCGACTATTCGGCGCAGGTGCCGGAGTGGGGCTCGTCCGACATCCGCTCGGTGGCGCGCGCGTTCAACTCGATGTCAGCGCGCTTGAAGTCGATCGACGAGCAGCGCCGGTCCTTCCTGGCCGACGTGACGCATGAGCTGCGCACGCCCCTATCGGTGATACGCGGGCAGGCCGAAGCGATCAACGATGGCGTCTACCCCGCCGACGCGGCTCACCTGGCACCGATCCTCGACGCGACGCATACCCTGGACCGCCTGGTCGAGGACCTGCGAACGCTCGTCCTGTCGGATGCCGGCAACATGGTCCTGCACAGAGAACCGACCGACCTGAGGGCGCTGGTCCGCGACACGGTCGAATCGTTTCGTCAACAAGCCGACTCGAAAGGTTTGACTCTCACGGCGGAACTTGCCGAAGGACTACCGACGGTTGAGGTGGATCCGGCCCGCATCCGCCAGGTGATCGGCAACCTGCTCTCGAACTCGATGCGTCACACGCCGCCTGGCGGCGCGATCAAAGTCGCCCTCACCGCTCCCGCGACGATCACGGTCAAAGACACGGGGGAAGGAATTCCGCCGGACCTCCTACCTCACGTCTTCGAGCGGTTCACCAAGGGCCCGAATTCGACAGGGAGTGGGCTCGGTCTGGCCATCGCCCACGAAATCGTCTCCGCCCACGGCGGCCAATTGAGCCTGGAAAGCACATTCGGCAGTGGCACCTCCGCGACCGTGACAATCCCGGTCGGATAGTTCGAACGAGGACTTCTAGCGAGTTGTCTCCCGCCGCACGAACAGGGCCGTGCCGGCGATCATGAACGCGACGAACATCGCGGCCAGCACGGCGATGTTGGTTGCCGGGCTCAAAAGCACAACTCGGCTGTACTCGGGAGTGCCCGCGAAGACCACGCCTCGCGCCAGGTCGATCACATAGCGCATGGGCGAGAGAAGCGACAGCACAGCCAGGTACCACGGCAGGACGTTGATCGGGCTGATCATGCCGGCCAGGAAGTACTGCGGCAGGAAGACGAAGTTGAAGATCTGGTTCGACGCCCTTATGTCGGACATCGTGTTCAGCAGGAGCAGACCGAAGGCGCCGCCCATGAAACACGAGAGCAACGCCACTGGCGCCAGAAGAGCGATGTGGATCGGGGTCAGCGGCACCCTGAGTATCACCGCGAAAAGCACGAACGGAATCACCTGCAAGATCGCGACCAGGGTCTCACCCATGATCTTGCCGAACACGATCGAGTAGCGCGACACAGGCGAGACGAACACCTCCTGCGCGAAATCGTTCTGGCGATCCTCCATCAACGACGTGAGTCCCTGGGCGGTGGATTGGAACAGGGTCATCCCCAGAAAGCCGGTGAATGCGAAACCGATGAAGTTGAAGCCCACCGACCGCCCGAGGTTGAGCTGCAGCGTTCCGCCGAGCAGGAAGATCATCGTGAACGGAAAGATCACGGCAGCGGCGAGCCGGCCCGGGTCGCGAACGAACTTCAGCATGTCGCGGCCGGCGATGGCGGAGATGACGTTCAGCTCAGGCATCTTCTACCGCCAGAAGCCTCATGTATGCGTCCTCGAGGGTCGCCGATTCCGTCCTCAACATGGTGAGCGGCTGGTCGATCGAGTTCACCACGTCGTATGCGGTGCGGCCGGCCAGGCGAACCACAAAATGGCCGTCCTCACTGAACGGCACGTTGAGGGCGCGGAGCCGGAGCCGCAGCGAGCTGCGGTCGGCCGCGTCGATGTGCAGCGTCTCGTGAGCCAGGTCTGACTTCACCTCGTGCGGCCCTCCCATTGCGATCACGCGGCCGTGGTCGATGATGCAAACACTGTCTGCATCCTCAGCCTCATTCAGCTGATGGGTGGTCAGGCAGATGGTGATCTCGTTCTGCTTGCGCAGATCACCTATGTACTGCCACAGGTTGCGGCGGCTCGCGGTGTCGAGGCCGCTCGTGGGCTCGTCGAGGAATAGAACTTTTGGATGGTGCATGAGCCCGCGGATGATCTCGAGCTTGCGACGCATGCCGCCGGACATCCGGCGGACCGGCTTGAAAACCTCGGCGCCGAGCCCGACGACGTCCGCGAGATCCCCGATCTGCCGCCGGTAGGGCGCCGGCATCAGGCGGTACATCGGGCGGTATGGGTACAGGCCGTACAGGACCGCGTGGAACCGGACGTTCTCCTCTCCCGTGAGGTTCATGTCCAGCGAAGGGTTCTGAAAGATGATTCCGACGTCGCGACGCACCTGGCTCGCCTCGCGCACGACGTCGTGGCCGGCGATCTTCACGCTGCCGGAGGTCAGCCCGAGAGTGGTCGTGAGGATCGAGATGGTGGTCGTCTTGCCGGCACCGTTTGGCCCTAGCAGCGCGAAGAACTGTCCCTGATCGACGTCGAAGCTGACTCCGTCGACCGCATTCACGGTGCCCTTCCGGTACCGCTTGACAAGATCGCGTACCTCGATCGCGAGCGCCATCGCAGCTGAGCTTATGTCGTCGGATGTCGGGGGGAGGACGCGAACCGTGGGTTATCCTTGCTGGCCCGTGGTTTCCCAACCGGCCGGGCGCACACTCCAACCGGCAGCCTGGCTGGTAATGGCCGCTCTTCTCGGCCTCATCGTGAGTTGTGGGACGCACGCCGCGACAGGCGCCGGCTCCGCGTCCTGCACCCCACCTACGAAGCCGCCGGCAACCGGCCCAGGGTGGATCCCGGCGTCGTTCGCGACCAAGGTAGTGGCCCCCGGCGGTCTGGCATGCATCGTTGGAAACGGTTTTGGCGCCAAGGCCGGGGGAATTACGTTCTTCACGGCCGGGTCCAATCAAGGCGCATCGGCCGTTGTCCGGTCCTGGTCGAACACCCTCATTGATGTGACAGTGCCAAGCACGGCGGTGACAGGACCGGTTGAGGGACAGACTTCAAGTGGAGAGCCGTTCTATGCCGGCCCGGCGTTCGTGCTTGACGCGCCAAACGGTGTCGCCCAGCTGACCGCCTCGCCTCTTCAGGCCACCCTTGCTGGTCAGCCGGTCTCGGTTCGGCTGCTCGCTCGCGATGCCGGAGGTCGCGCCGTGAAGGGAGCCAGGGTGGTCCTGAGCGACGGATTGGGCAGCCTGTCGTGCGCGACCGACGCATCGGGGAGCTGTGACTTGACGATCAAACTGATCCAGAGCGCGACCCTGATCGCAATTTCAGGCACGGCGTGGACCGAGGTGACGGTTCCCGTAACTCAGCCTCCTGACGAGAGGATGACGCTGATGACGAGCTCTCCTGCTCTGCTCGCGGGGGAGACGGCCACGCTGACCGCGACGGTCACGGACGCGGCCGGCCATCCCATCCCCAACCAGGAGGTGGATTTCTCGACTGGAAGCCAAGCTGTGGCGGTAATCAGTCCATCCAGCTCATTCACCGACGGCGCCGGCGTTGCCACAACGACGATCACGAGCAAGTCTTCCGACTGGGTGGTTGTGGAGGCCGAGACGAACGACCACGCCACGGTTGCTGCCGTGGATGTGTCCTGGTCCACGTCCGTAGTCAGCTCCATCGCACCCGATAGCGGTCCGCTCGGCGGAGGCACCACCGTGACGATCGCCGGACGGGGCTTCGTTCCCGGCGCACAGGTGTACTTCGGGAATCAGCAGGCCACAGCGGTGACCTTTGTAGGTTCGACGACGCTGCGGGCAGTCTCCCCTGCGGGTGAAGGTGGCGTCGACGTTCGCGTCGAAGAGGCCGGCTCGGATAGCGATGCCCAGCCTGTGGATGTGTTCACGTATGGACCGCCAATCGTGGTGGGGCTTTCGCCGTCGACCGGACCGTCGGCCGGCGGGACCCGTGTGACGATCAGCGGCGCCGGCTTTGCGATCGGCGCGCAGGTGTTCTTCGGGTCAGTCGCGTGCACCCAGCTGCGGGTGACGTCCTCCAGGAGCATCGAGGTGATCGTGCCCTCTGGAACACCAGGCACCGTTGACGTCACGGTCGCCACACCGGCGGGTACGTCGACCCGCAGCCCGTCCGATCGATTCACGTACTCGACCTAGCCGATTCATCCGACGGTAACTGCCCGAATCAGGCCCGGGGCCTAAGCCGCGTCGAGCCCCAGCTCCGCAGCTTTTGGGTCCTAAGCCGCAGCGCGTCGCAACGTTGCAGCGGCGATCGTCGGTCGCAGCAGCGCAAATGCCACCAGCCCAAACGTGATCCCGTACAGCACGTGGCCGATGATGAACGCACCCCGAGGCGTCACGTCCGGGATAACGGGATTCGCGCCGATCGGCGGCGGCAGGATCACGTACATCATCAGCGCGTAGAGGACCAGTCCCCCGATCACGGAGGCTCCGACATAACCCAGGCGTGTCGTCACGAGCGGCAACCGAAGCGCGCGAATTGCAAAGTAGATGGCGAGAGCGAACGCGATGCCGACGACGATCGCGAACGACATGTGTACCAGGAAGCCCGCCGCCAGATGCGCTGGTTGAACAGGCTCGTCCATCGACATCCCGGGGTGCATCATCATGTCGTGCACCATCATCTGGGCATCAGAGCGATAGATGAATGAGGCCATGCACACGTTGAGCGGCGTCCAGAACCCGTTGTTGGTCGCGGCTGAGTAGACCATCATCCACATCGCCATCACCACTCCGCCGGCGGCGCCGCTGGCCGCCGCGAGGCCCACAAACCGACTGTCGATACCCCGGCTGGCTTCCATGCGAACCTCCTGAGCTACATGTGTCGATCCATGGGGCAGAGAATCGTCCTGTCAACGCACAACACCGCAACCAGCAGGTAATTCCCGGGTGGCGAGTGGTGGCTCGCCAGGCGCCAGCTTCAGTCGTTAAGGAGCGCCCACGACTGCTCGCGCTCGAGCCGCGCTCACGCGCCCTGGATCAGGCGTTCCCGATCCTGTCGCTGACGCGTCGGACCGCATCGGCCACGGCCCCCGGAGCGTCCTCCTGGATGTAGTGGTTGGCGTTCTCGACCCTGACCACGTGCGCGGACGGAAAGTCGCGCTGCCAGCGTTCCAGAACCGCCGCGCTCCCAAACGCCGGGTCTTTCATGGCCCACACCAGCTCGAGCGGCTTGTCTCCAAGCGTCTTCGGAGCCTCGTTGGCGAGGCGCTCGAGCATCGGTCGAGCGCGCCTGATTTGACGTGGGAACTCGGCCACGCCGCGGCGCGCCTCAGGCGTGGGCTGAGCGTCCTGGTAGGCCTTGAAGACCGCCGGTGCCATTGGCGTCGCCACCGATCGGGGCATGATGAAGTTCACAAACGAGTTGCGCTGCACGATCAGCCATTGAGCGGGCGGCGTCGACATCACCACGCTGAAGGTCGACAGTGATCCCCGCGCGGGCCAGTACCAGGTGTTGGCGAAGACCATCCCCGCGACGCGATTAGCGCGCTCGAGCGCGACAGCCATGCCGATGGGGCCGCCCCAATCCTGGCCGAGGACGATGAATCCGTCCAGGTCCAGGTGATCGATGAGCTTGCCGATCACTTGCGCGTGCTCAGCCGCGGTGTAGCCATAGCCTGAGGGCCGCTCAGACAAGCCAAATCCGGGATAGTCCACGGCGACGCAGCGAAGCCCGCCGCGGAGATCCTTGATCACATTGCGGTACAGAAAGCTCCAGGTCGGATTGCCATGAAACATGACGACGGGGCGGCCGCTGCCTTCATCGACGTAGTGAACACGCGGCCCCGCACCGTCAAACCACCGCGACTCAAAGGGGAACAGCGTTGTGTCGGGAGCGAAATCAACCATGCGCGGACTCGATCGCGGCCGCCGCCTGCCACATCGTGTCGGCGGACGATCCCGTGACCACTGCCGTTCCTGCCCGGGCGTGCACGATCAGCAGCCTATGACCCGAGCGATCGGTGTCTTCGATCCCAGAACCAGACGGAACCTGACCCTCCAACCACCCCACGGTCACTGTATCGCCTGACGGCGCCGCGTATGTCACTGTGACGATGCCTGTCGATCCCGTGCGGTCCATTCTCGCGCCCACCACTTTGAGCCCATCGAGCTCAGTCACCGGAAGGCTTCGTCCGGACGCCTGCAGGCACCATTGCGACACGACCGCGGGGTCGCCCGACTGGACCTGCAGCGGCTGCGAGGCCGCGGTCACCGCGGCCTGAACCGGGTCGGGATGCGAAAGCGCAAACCAGGTGCCTCCTGCCGCTACGACAAGAGCGACAGCCATTGCCGCCGCGATCACTCGAAGGCGCGCAGGCGCCAATTCGATGAGCTGCCGCCTGGGGGCGGTGTCCTGCAGCTGATTGGCAGCGTGTCGAAGCTTCGATGAGAGGAGTTGATGGGCTCGGATCTCACGTCGACAATCCGGGCATGCGCTCACGTGGTCGAGGGTCGCCGCCGGGACCAGTGCGGTCTCGCCGTCGGCGACCGCGGCCAGAAATTCGCGGTGCGGCGCGCAGGCTTCCACCTAGCTGCCTCCGGCCAGTCTGGAGATGAGCATGCGGCGCGCCCGGTAGACGCGGGACATAACCGTTCCCAACGGCACGTCCAGGACTGACGCCGCTTCGGCGTAGCTGAGCTCCTCCACAGCGGTCAGGTACAGGGGAAGAGCAAAAACAGTCGGAATGGTGCGAAACACCTCCGCCAGCCGCCTCACGTCCGCCCGCTCGATGACCCGGGTCTCGACCGGATCGGCGTGCTCGTGTTCGGCGAACTGTTCGATGACGAGGTCCTCGATCGAGACGAGCGCTGGATGTGATCCCGCTGCCCGGACCTCGTTCAGATGCACGTTGCGCAATATCCGGAACAACCAGGCCTTGAGATTGGTGCCGGGTTGAAAGCGCCACTGGGACGCGAGCGCACGGGCGATGGTCTCTTGAGCCAGGTCCTCGGCGGACTCGGAGTCGCGCGTCAGCGACCATGCGAACCGGACGAGTCGGCTGCGCAGTCCGACGATCTGGGCCGCGACGTCGCCCTCTTCTTGTGGGTTCGCTTTACTCACGGCGGCAGGCCAGGCCCATAGCCGAGCCGAGAATACGCCGCCAGCGATGTCCCCTTGCGCCCGCGCTGCCATCCCATCGCACAACACGCCGCGGCGCCAGAACTTCCCTCCGATTGGCCCCAAGTCGGGGTCAATGCTCCTGTGAAACGCGGATGGACAGGCGGAGCTGACAGGCTTCGGGCTACCCCCCGATGACTTGCTCGATCGCTCGGATTGCTCGCGAAACGTAGGTCGGGAGTACCGGGTTGTCCTGTGGAATCGCGAAGGGTGCCTCAAGTCTGGGATGTGAGTAGACCATCTCCTGGGCACGTCCTTGTCTGCCGGTGAAGCCAGCCGAATGCAGCAGAGAATCAAGATCCTGCGGCCTCACACTCCTACGCGCCTTTCTTAGATGCGCGAGCCTTTCCTCGACGTCGTGCATGCACCGAGTCTATCGGTCCGGCTTCGATTCTTGGACAGACCGATCCGTTCTCATTACTTGCAGCGTCTTCATGGTGTCACCACCCACCAATTTGAGGAGATACCAGATGGAAGCTCTCAACGAAAAGCGTGTTGTCGTCACTGGCGGCAGCGAGGGACTCGGACTCGCAATGGTCGAGGCGCTCGTCCGGTCGGGTGCGCATGTGACAGCACTCGCGCGAGACCGTGCGAAGCTCGCGGCAGCTGAGCGGGTTGGGGCCGCGGTGGTCGCGGCTGACGCGACCGACGCGACGATCATGAACAAGATCGTTGCTGACGAAGAGCCCGACATACTGATCCTCAATGCCGGCGCGCGCCTGCCGATGAAGCCGATCGACGAACAGAGCTGGGCCGAGTTCTCGACCGCCTGGAATACCGACGTGAAGGCCGGCCTCGTTGGCATACAGGCCGCGCTCACGACTCCAATGAGGGCGGGTGGCCGTGTTTTGATCATGTCGAGCGGGGCGTCGATGGTGCTGAGCGTGCCGTATATCCAACCCGACAGCCTTCGACTCTCAGGGGGCTACGTCGGGGCCAAACGGATGCTGTGGTTCATGGCGCACAGCGCGAATTCAGTGTCGCGCGAGCACGGGCTTGCATTTTCAGGTGCTGCTTCCCGGCCAGCTCATGCCTGGCACCAAGCTCGGTCATCAGGTCGCCACCGCGTATGCCGAGATCGAGGGGGTAAGCGCTGAGGAACATGTGATCCGACGCTACGGCTCGATCCTGCGCCCGGCGGAGCTCGGGCAGCGCCTCGTCGAGTTGCTCGCCGACTCGCGCTAAATCACCGGCGTAGCCTACGGCTTCCGCGCCAATTCGCCCATCATCCCGCTCGACATCTGATCCATGACTGATCAGGCGCTCGACGAACTCGAACGATTGCTGGGCGAACTCCGCCCTAAGTTCCACCGATACTCCGCCCGAATGACTGGCTCCGCCGTTGATGGCGAGGACATCGTTCAGGACGCGATGATCAAGGCGCTCGTCGCACTGCCACGCGTCGGTGTTGTCGAGAATCCCGAAGGCTGGCTCTTTCGAATCGTCCACAACACAGCGCTCGATTTCCTACGCCGCCGCGCGCGGGGCCCCGTGGTGCAAGACGAGGAAGTCCTCGACAGGATGGCCGCAACGGATTCTTTCGATGACGGCTATGAGGTTGCTACAGCGAATCTGCGGACGTTCATGCGGCTTCCTGCGCTCCAGCGCAGCGCGGTGATCCTGAAGGATGTTCTCGGCCACTCGCTAGAGGAGATCGCTTCAATCAATGGAGTGAGTGAACCGGCCGCCAAATCAGCGCTTCAGCGAGGGCGCGTCCGGTTGCGTGAGTTTGCACGCGAGCCTGAGGATTTGGTGTTGCCGATGCTGTCGGACGCGATGCGTGCGCGGCTGACTGCTTACGTCGACGGGTTCAGGGCCGGTGACTTCGATGCAGTCCGCGCGATGCTGGCCGACGATGTCGCGCTAGACCTCGTCGCGAGGTTCCGCAAGCAAGGGAAGGACGAGGTCGGTGAATACTACGGCCGGTACGCTGCAACCGAGCAATGGGCGTTTGCGGCCGGTGTCGTCGACGGAAGGGCCGCGATGCTCGTATACGATCGCAAGATCTCGCTCGAGACGCCCGCCTATTTTGTCGGACTTGATGTCGAGCACGATCGGGTTATCGCGATACACGATTTCCTGTTCGCCCGTTACGCGATGGAAGGCATCGCCTTGTACCCTCTCGAACGCCCCAGCCGGACTTGACCACGATCTCGAGCTGGAAAAGAAGTGACCCCAACGGATCGCCTCTCCGGCTTCGGAACAGGCCTTGCGACCAACTCCGACTCCGGTGAACGTGTCCCTCGGGGCCACCAATCACAGTACTCCACTCCCAACGGTTCTGCCCGCGCATCTTTTTTCCGTAGCCTGGCTATTCCGAGGGCTTGAGGTCGGCGATTGCAAGATTCGATTGATGTGGCCAGTGAGCTCGGCCGGGGCGACTCGCCGGGCTTTCGGTAGCGGCGTTCTAATGCACTCCGCACACCGACCAATTGAGGCGTATGGTGGCGACAGCGGACCGCTCCCCAGCCCGTTGCATCTTTGAGCTGAAATTGGCGGAAGTGCCGAGTGGTCCGCTTAACTCCAAGCTCATGATGTTTCGCCCGCGACCAGTCACGTATCGAGGGCGATCGCGCGCACGGTGGACTCGGAATCCTGCGGCTACCGTCGTGGCTTTCGGCGCAGTCGATTGGCCCCGGCGCGCTTGCGCTCCCTGACCACGTTGATGGCCGAGGCCTGGTCACTGGCACTTACCAAGAGCTTGCGCGGCCGACCAGGAGGGCGGCGCGTGCGCCGGAAGGCTTCCAGGTCGTTCGGTAGGATGGCCCACACGATCCCCACTTTGATTCCGTACAGTCGCTGCCGCAGCAGCATCCGGCGTACGTACGCCTCCGATGCGTTGAGCTCGGCGGCAGCCTCGGCGACGGATAGCAAGCGTGGGCGTTCGATCCGCGGAATATTAGCACGCGCTCGCAACCATTTTCTGCTATAGTGGCAACTGTTCTGGACTGAGTCGGGGGCTGGTAACGGTCCTCGCGGTTGCCGGCCTCGGATGGCAGTAGCCTTCTTGGCCCTCCGCCTCGCGGTACTCCTCAGGAGGAGACGCAATGACCGAATCCAAAGACACGACCGCCCGTTTCGTAGCCGCGTTCAACGCCCACGACGAGAAGGCGCTGCACGAGCTGCACTCCGACGACATCAAGTTCAACGCGCCGGGCGGATTCAAGGCCACCAATGCCAAAGACGCCACCGCATACGCCATGACCTGGCTGAAGGCGTTCCCTGACGGCAAGCTGACGGTGCGGACCGAGATCACCAGCGGCCCCTGGGTCGTCCAGGAAGTCGTCATGGAGGGCACGCACACCGCTCCCCTCGAGAGCCCGAACGGGCCCATCCCCGCGACCTACAAGAAGGTGAAGGGCTACGGAGTCCAGATCCTCAAGGTCGAGAACGGAAAGATTGCGGAGGCTCGCATCTACTTCGACCAGCTCGACCAGATGAGCCAGCTCGGTCTCATCCCTGCGCCGGCCACCGTATAACGGCCGACGTTTTGGACCCGGCCCGTCGGGGGCCGGGTCCTTTTTTGTCCTTTTTCGGCTATTCGAGCCCGTCTCCCGCGCCTGGCCTGACTCGGGTCAGGCCTAATCGCCCGACGACAACGCGCGGGGGAGTCATGGTCTGGCTCTCCGCGCCACGTTCCCCCTCACGTTCGGTCACTTGACAACGAGGCAGATCATGGGAAGGTTTGAGGCGACGGTGGGCATTGAACGCGGCTACGAAAACGTCTACGACACGTTCGATTCGCCGCTTTCGAGGCAGATCCGTCGCGAGGCGTATGGCGAGGACGTTGGCCAGCACTCGTGGGTCACCGCCTCCGAGCTGAACGACTACATAGCGGCGCTTCGTCTAGGCGAGGACACGCGTCTCCTCGACATCGGCTGCGGACCGGCCGGACCCCTCACGTACATCGCGGCCAAGATCGGATGCCACGCGGTGGGGCTCGATGTGAGCGATGCCGCAATCTCCGCGGGTCGCGCTCGGGCTGCCACTTTGGGTCTCGATCGGTTGGTCACCCTTCGGCAGGCCGACTCCAACGAGCCAATTCCGTTCACAGACAGGTCCTTCGCCGCAGTGATCTCGCTCGACGTGGTCCTGCACCTTCGCGATCGCAATGCCCTTTTCAGCGAAGTGGCCCGAGTGCTCACGCCTGGCGGCAGGTTCTGGTTCACGGACGCCGGCATAGTCACCGGTCCGCTCTCGAGTCGGGACATCGAGTTGAGGTCCGTCCGTGGTTACACGCAGTTCGCGCCGCCTGGGTTCAATGAGCGGGCTGTCGAGCGTGCAGGCCTGACGGTCGTGCAAGTGGAAGACCAAACCGACAACCTCCTCAAGAACGCGGCCGGACGCATGGAAGCCAGGCTGGCTCATCGCGGTGAACTCGAAGCCGTCGAGGGGATGGAGGAGTTCGACCGTGAGCACCGGTATCTCGAGACCGTCGTGGCGCTTGCCACCAGGCGCGCCTTGTCGCGATTCGCTTTCGTGGCCGAGCGAAGCTAAAACGTCCGACGTCCCAACCGTCCAGGCGAGCGGACTGAACTGGAGCGCCACCGGCGCGCTTGCGCGCCGGACATTCAGACAGGGCGGCGGCCCGTCTCCCGCGACAACGAGCCTGAGCGAAGCGAAGGCGAGATGGAGCGGGAGACGGGACCTTCGGCCTCAAGTACCAAGGACCGGCGGCGAACCTTCAAGTAGGTCCGGATCATCGAAGCCACCAGGGGCACGTGTGTTCGGCGTTCAAACCGACCTCCGCTCCGCGCAGGGCTTCCGGAGGACGGAGGCAACGGGGGATCGCCTTCCTACCGATCCCCCTCTCGAGTCGCACGACTGCGGGGTTGGGTCCTAGCCGGTACACCTTGCGATGCTGTTGGGCGGAGCACAGTTGTCCGGCGAGTTGCTCGCAAGGCTGCTGTTGACGAGTGTGACGACGCCATCTGTCAAGAAAATTCCACCGCCATCGACACTCGCGGTATTGAAGTCAACCAGGCCACCAACGATCGTCAGATTCCCGCCAAGCTGGATGATTCCGCCGCCGTAGGCAGCCGTGTTGCCGGCGATCTGAGTATTACTCAGGCTGGCCGTGCCAGGAGTCGTGGTGGTCCCTTCGATACCTGCAGCACCCCCAGACATGTTGAAATTTGCAACCCCGCCGCCACCGGCACCGCCTGAGTTGCCTGCTATTGAGCTATCGCTCGCCCTCAACGAACCGCGATTCGATATTCCACCGCCGTAGCCAGAACCGCCGATCGAGTTGTTGGTCACGCTAGAGCTGTTGATCGACATGGTGCCCACATTGTGGATACCAGCACCGTTTCCGCCGGCGACATTGCCGCTGATGCTGCTGTTGCTTATTGTGACCAGCCCTGAGGGGCGATTGAGGATGCCCCCACCATTCGCAGTTGCAGTGTTGTTGCTGACGATTCCGTCCAACGCAAGGACAGCGGTGTTCCATATGCCGGCTCCGTAGCCTGCCCCATTACCAGTCACGACGATGTTTGTGAGTGTGAGCAGGCCGAAGTTCGAGATGCCACCCCCAACGCCGCCGGGATTGTTCCCGCCGGTAACGGAGAGGCTACTTACGGCGACTGCCGCGCCTGGCGCGACGGTCATCACAGGACCTCCGCCGGTTACCACGGTGGACCCCGCCCCAGACCCAACAAGTGCCACATTCACGGAGATCGTGAAGCCGCCACTGTAAGTTCCGGCGGCGATGTCGATCTCGTCTCCATTGCCGGCAGAGGCAAGGGCGTCTTGGATAGTGGTGAAGGCGCATCCGCTAGGACAGACCTGAACGACTGCCGCAGCCACCGATAGCGGACTTGCCGCCATTGGCGCGATCGCGAGCCCCGTCGCCAACAGCGTCAGCCAAAGGCGACGCCGACCGAAGATAAGAATCGCAACGTGGGCGGCAAGCCCCGTGACCAGAGTCATGGTGACCCCTCCAATCCCAGGACCCTCACGACCGCCCCAGCCAGCGTGGACAAGCCGCGTACGGCTTACCTGCTAACCGATATTAAGCGCATCTTTAAGGTAGATGTAAATCGCGGAGATCAACTGGCGGTGGCAGCTCAAAACCTGGAGCGCCACCGGCACGCTTGCGCGCCGGACATTCAGACAAGGCGGCGCCCCGTCTCCCGCGACAGGGAAGTCGAGCGAAGCGTGACTGAGCTGGAGCGCCACCGGCGCGCTTGCGCGCCGGACTTTCACGTGGCGTCCCGTCTCCCGCGACAGGGAAGTCGACCGAAGCGAGACTTAACTGGAGCGGGAGACGGGACTCGACGCCCCGAGTACCAATCACCACGTTGAGTTCGTGTATCGCATCGCTTGACCGCAGCCAGCCTCCTGTGTGGCTACCATCCGCGTCGTGGAGCTGGTGGAGGCCATCAAAGCGCGAATTGCTGACCCGAATCGCTTGACTGACATGCCGGATCTCCAGCGTCTGACTCGATTGCCGACCGCCACAAGGGAAGAGCTCGACGAAGCGCAGCTCAAGATCGGAATGGCCCTGCCGCCAACCCTGGCGCTGCTGCTGCGCGAGGTGGCCAATGGTGGATTCGGACCGGGCTATGGATTGCTTGGCGTCGGATCGGGTGGCCATAGAATCGAGGTCGCCGATCTCGATCTAAATCTTTCTGACTTTTACAGGCTTTTGACCGACAGCGACCCCCGCTGGGACAAAGATCAAATCGTGATCGTCGACTGGGGCGACGTCATCTGGGGGACTGTCAGCTTGTCGACTGGACAGGTGAGCACCTTTCGCGGCGATACCGATACCTACGACGAGCAACACTTTGAAGCTCAAGGTGTTGACTTGGAGACGTGGCTGATGCGCTGGGCGCGAGGCGAACGCGTCGGCTGAATTGCGTGCGCCGAGTCGAGGTTCGGGTTGGAGCGGGAGACGGGCTTCGAACCCGCTACCTCGACCTTGGCAAGGTCGCGCTCTACCAAGTGAGCTACTCCCGCTCGGCCAAGAGGTTCGATTTTACCCGCCCGAGCCGTTCCGTCCGTCAGGCGGCCGCAGGCGCCCGGCACGCTTTGAACTGCCTGCCCCACCGGTCCCGCAGCGCGTTCACGCGCTGTGCCGAGCGGTGCAGCGCAGCCCGGTCGAGGCGGCCTGACAGCGCGGCGGCGCGGACCGCCTCGATCGCGGCCGCCTCGTAAGCCGGGTCCCCGTTGCCAAGCAACAACATGTCGTTGCCCGCCGCCAGGGCGAGGACGGCAGCCTCCGGCAGCGTCCACCGCGACTCGATCCCATACATCGTCAGCGAGTCCGACATGATCACGCCCTGGAACCCGAGCTGGGTGCGCAGGCGCGAAACCACTGACGAAGAGAACAGCGCCGGCGTCGAGCCCGCGCCCAGGCCCGGTACGTAAACCGCGGTCGTCATCACCACGTCCGCGCCCGCGTCGACGCCGGCGCGAAACGAAGGCAGCTGGATTCGCGACCACGAGGCTTCGGATTCGCGGTCTGTCGGGATCGCGACGTGCGGGTCGCCCGCGGCGCCGCCCAATCCCGGCCAGTGCTTCACCGTCGCCCCCACTCCCCCCTCGTGCAGACCCTGCACCGCGGCGGCCACCAGAGGCGCAGTGATCGAGGGTGACGCGCCGAAGGAGCGGCCGCCGACCACGCCGTCGGCAGGGTTGTAGCGCACGTCCGCGACCGGCGCCAGGTTCAGATCCACGCCCGCGGAGCGCAGGCCCGCGCCGTTGATGCGCTCCAGCTCACGCACGCGCGTCGGACCGAGCGGTGCCATCGCCGCCGGCCACGGCGGCGCGAAGGACGCCTTCACGTTGGCGACGTCGCCGCCTTCTTCATCCAGCATCACGATCGTCGGGTGCTCGGCACACACGGAAGAACCGAGTCCCGCCAGCTGATTGCTCCACCAGCGCACGCCTGCCGGCGTGCCGCCGAAGTTCGGCGTGAACAGAAGAACACCGCCGATCTGATACCGCTGGATCAGGGGCCGGATCGCAGGCCAGCCGACCGAACCCCCCTTCCACGAGAGCACCATCAGCGCGCCGATGTCCGCGTCCAGGTCCCATGTCGCGGGCTGGGGCGATGCAGACGCCTCCGCAAACGGCAAGGTCATGGACCGAGTCATCACCGACGGCGGCGACACCTGGCCGATCGTGACCAGTGCCGACAGCAGAACCGCGACCAGGACGAGGGCCGTCTGGGCGAATGTCTGTCCCCGCAACCCGACCGAGAGTCTACCTGCGGATGCGTGCCCTCAGGTAAAGACCGGTCACGCCGACAAACCAGAACAGGGCCATCAGCGGCAGCACGAAAGTCGCGCTGATGTGCGGCAGGCCCGCTCCCTCGAGAAAGCCGTACCCGAACGTCACCAACCCCGTCGCGGCTAGCGAGAACCCGATCGCCTGCATCTGCGTGCGCTTCTGCACCTCGTCCAGCCGCCCGAGCTGCCGCACCACCAGCCACACCACCACGGCCGCCGGCACGACCGGCAGCGCCGACACCCAGTACCGCCATGGTGCGGAAGAGTTGGCCGACACGACCGTCACCGACCCGACCAGGATCATCAAATAGGCCAGGATCGCGAATCCGAACTGGATCTGCGTCTTGTATGCGGTCCAGGTCGCCATCGGCATGATGAAGGTCGGCAGGCCGGGCGACGGAGGCGATGGAAATGCCATCGGCGAGGGCGGGTTCGTGCGCTCGAACGGCGACGCCGGGTGGGTGAAAAGCGGGTCGACCGGTGCCTCGGTCGGCGCCGACGGGACGGGGTCGCTCACGGCCACCGATGGTAACCGTCAGATGGCCGAACTCGGCGCTGTTAAAGCATTGACGCTTGACACCAGTTCCGGCTATAACTTGGCGCCAAGTCGCCGTCAGCCCGGAGAGGAAGGAGATCCCTGACCCATGCGCCGATCGCTTCAGCTCGCGTCATCCCTGGTCGCCGCCACAGCCCTGCTCCTGGCCGCCACGGCCAGCACCGAGGCGCAGGCCACCAAGACCACGTTCATGAAGGTCAAGGCGGCTCACGCCCAGAAGGTCCACCGCACCACCAACCTCAGCTACCACGGCGGCCCGATCCAGCAGTTCGCCAAGGCCTACATCGTCTGGTGGGGCCCGCAGTGGCAGAGCGGGTTCACAACCGGCGCTTACTCCAGCGCCCAGGCGCAGGCCTACGTCAGCGACTTCTTCAGCAACGTCGGCGGCAGCCCGTGGGCCAACTCGACCACCCAGTACTGCTCGGGCGTCGCCGTCGGCACGACCCAGTGCGGCTCGGCGGGCACGCACCCGGCCAACCAGCCGGTCAACCAGCTGGCGGGGACGTGGAACGACACCTCGAGCGTTCCTACCAGCCCGACCCAGGCCCAGATCCAGAACGAGGCGGCAGCCCTCGCCGGCCAGTTCGGCGGCGTCAAGCCCGACGCGAACTACATGGTCTTCACCCCGACCGGCCACTCCGAGAACGGCTTCGGCACCAGCTGGTGCGCGTACCACAGCTCCAGCGGCAGCCTCTCTTATACCTACATGCCCTACCAGCCCGACGCGGGCACGTCCTGCGGCATGAACTTCGTCAACGGGCTCGACACCACGTACGGCAACGGTTACTTCGACGGTTTCTCGATCGTCGGCGGCCACGAGTACGCCGAGACCGTCACCGACCCCTTGCCCAACTCCGGATGGCTCGACTCGCACGGCGGGGAGAACGGCGACAAGTGCGCGTGGATCAGCTCCGGCCAGGGCGCGGCGTCGAACATCGGCCTTGGCACCGCGGGCCACAGCTACGCGGTCCAGTCGCTCTGGAGCAACGGCTTCAACAGCGGAAGCGGAGGATGCGTACTGACCTATCCGTGACCTCTCCGTGATCCGCAGGTGAATAACATGCCGAACCACCGCATGAAGATGTCCTAAACCGGAGAAGCTAGCCGGCCAAACCCGATTCGTAGGCGAGGATCACCGCCTGCACCCGGTCGCGGAGCTGCAGCTTGTCGAGCAAATGGGCGACGTGCGTCTTGACCGTGGTCTCGCTCACGTGCAGCCTGCCCGCGATCTCGGCGTTGCTGAAGCCACGCGCCACTTCCGTCAGGACCTCGCGCTCACGGTCGGTGAGGGTCTCGAGGTCTTTGACGCGGCGGGCCGGAGGTTCGGGACGCCTGGCGAACTCCTCGATCAGTCGCTTCGTTACCGACGGCGCCAGCAGCGCCTCGCCCTGAGCGACGACGCGGATGGCCTTGATCAGGTCCTCCGGCGGTGCGGCCTTCAGGAGGAATGCAGACGCGCCCGCGGCCAGCGCGTCGAAGACATACTCATCGAGCTCGAAGGTGGTCAGGATGACGACCCGAGCGATGCCCGCCACCTCGCGAGTCGCCTGGATCCCGTCCACGTGCGGCATGCGGATGTCCATGAGGACGACGTCGGGGCGCTCGCGACGGACGAGGTCGATCGCCTCCTTGCCGTCGGCTGCTTCGCCCACGACCTCCATGTCCGGCTGCGACTGGACGATCATGCGAAAGCCGGTGCGCACGAGCGCCTGGTCGTCGGCGACGGCCACCTTGATCAAGCCTGGATCACGACTTGACAGGCAGGGTTGCGCGGACGGTGAAGCCGCCCAATGATGACGATGCGGTGGTCAGATCACCGCCGAACAGCTCGACTCGCTCGCGCATCCCTATCAGGCCGTGGCCGGTCGACTCGTTCTTGTCTGCGCCGGCGCCGTTGTCGCTGATGGTCAGCATGATCGCGTCCCGCTGGTAGTCGACCGTCACCTCGACGCGGCTCGCGTTGGCGTGCTTGAGCACGTTGGTGACCGCCTCCTGGACGATGCGGTAGGCGGAGAGCTCGACGGCGGCGGGCAGCGGCCTCGGTTCGCCCGTGGTCTTCAGGGTCGCGCTCAGGCCGGCGTCGCGGGCGGACTTGAGCAACGTCTCGGCTTCGGCCAGGGTCGGCTGCGGCGTCAGCGGGGCGTCGTCGGTCTTCCGCAGGACGCCGAGCAGCCTGTTGAGCTCGGCGAGCGTGTCGCGGGCGCTCTGCTCGATGGAGGCGAGTGCCTCCTTGTCCGCGGTCCCGGTGACACGGGCCGCGCCCGCCTGGATGGCCATAGCGCTGACGTTGTGCGCGACGACGTCGTGCAGCTCGCGCGCGATCCTCAGCCGCTCTTGCTCGGCCGCCTGCTCACGCTCCTGGCGGTGGCGAGCCACGAGGTCGGCGACGAAGCGGCGGCGGGAGCGGATGTAGTCCCCGATCACCCACGCGACAAGCGAGACGGCGCCCGAGGGGATCAGTCCGCGCGCCGTCTGAAACTCGCCGAGGACGAGGAACGTCACGGCGATGCCGATGAGCACGATCGCCGCGCCGGCGACGAAGAAGCGGATGCGCGTGGTGTCGTAGACCGACACCGCGTAGACCGCGAAGGCCAGCGCGGGCCCGGACGACTCGCGGCCGGGCGCGACGAGCACCGCGACGGCCTGGGCCGCGAAGACGACGGCCAGCACCGTCACGGGATGTTGGCGCCGCCAGAACAGCGCCGTCGCCTCGATCACCACCAGGAAGAGCAGCAGCGCGAGCGTCGGGTTGCGGTAGGTCGTGCCGATGAGCCCAAGCGCGCCGAAGAGGAAGTTGATGACGACGACCAGCGCGTCGGTTAGCCGCGGCCGGCCGGTGATCCATGACCATGGCCGGCCGCGCACGAATTGTCGAGGAAGGTTGGGGTCTATGCGACGTCCCTCACCCGCTGCAGGCCGGCGGCGACGATCAGCAGGGCCACGAGCCACGCGAACAGCACCACGAGCGCCTGTTCCGTGCTGATCGTGACGCCCTTGGCGTTGGAGAGGTGTCCGAGCAAGGCGCTGGCATTCTGACCCACGAACAGGTTGCCGATCCACTTGTAGTCACCGTTGCTGATGCTGCTTATGAAACGGACGGCGATGATCTCGATCGAGAGCAGGTAGACGACGCCGATCCCGATGGCTGCCGCCGACTGGCGCACGAGCACTGCGATCGCCATGCCGAGGGCGCCGTTGACGGTCAGGATCAGCCAGATCGCGCCGAATCCTTTGGCGATATCAACGACGGACGGCCACGCGATCGCCTGGTTGTTGACCGAGACGATCAGCACGCTGTAGGCGGCGCCGACCGCGAAAAGGATGATTGTGAGGATGCCCATCCACACCGTGAAGGCGACCATGCGTCCGGTCCAGGTTGTAAGCCGCCCAGGCCCCTGTGTGAACAGGGTCTTGAGCGTGCCCCACGAGTACTCGGACCCGGCAAGGATCGCGCCGAGAACGATGGCCATGGCGGCGCCCAGCGGAAAACCTGCGCCTATGACGTTGTTGACGAACTGGTCGGGATAGAGCTGGGTGAGCGAGATGGCCCTTTCGGCTGCTCCCGGGTGGGTGGCCAGGTACCAGTTGCTCGAGTACACGAGCACCGTGATGCCGGCGATGAGGCCCGACGACACAAGGAACGCGGGCCGGAAACGGTTCTTACGCCACTCGGCTTTGATGGTCGCGATCATGATCCCTGCTTCTCTCCTGTGAGCTGGAAGAAGACTTCCTCCAGCGATCTCTCGAACGGGCGCAGCTCACTCACGCCGACGCCGGCGGAGACGAGCTGGCGGTTGATCTCGGTCGACTGCTCGGGCTTGACTTTGAGGTGCAGCACGCCGTCCTGCCTCGAGATGGCGTCGCTGCCGAACATCGTCACGAGCACCTGCTGGGCTCGGTCCAGCGGCGCCGCGCGCACCAGCACCCCTTCCTCGCCGATGAGGTCCTGGACTGTCGACTGGCGCACGAGCTTGCCGTTGCTGATGACACCGACGCGGTCGCAGATCTGCTCGACCTCGCCGAGCAGGTGACTCGATAGCAGCACGGTACGGTCACCCTGGCCGATGTCCTTGATGAGCTTGCGCATCTCGGCCATGCCCTGCGGGTCAAGCCCGTTGGTGGGCTCGTCGAGGATGAGCAGCTCGGGATCCTTGAGTAGTGCGGCGGCGACGCCGAGACGCTGCTTCATGCCGGTCGAGTAGGTGCCGAACTTCCGGTGGGCGCGTGAGCTGAGCTCGACGATGTCGAGCACCTCGTTGACGCGCTTCTGGTCGACCCCCGCGAGGTCGCCGACGACACGGAGGTTCTCCCGACCGCTGAGGTAGGGGTAGAAGCCAGGCGACTCGATGAGCGAGCCTATTCGCTTCAGTCCAGCCGGGTCGCCGGGATCGTGATCGACGACGGTTGCCGTGCCCGAGGTCGGCCGTATGAGGCCGACGAGCATGCGCAAGGTCGTGGTCTTCCCGGCCCCATTCGGGCCGAGGAAGCCGTACACCTCGCCACGGCGCACGCTCATGTTCACGGAGTCGACGGCCAGGACTCCGCTCCCATATCGCTTGGTGAGACCGTGGGTCTCGACGATCGTGATGTTCTGCATGACGTTCAAGCTAGGCTTCGCGGGGCGCCATGTCGTCAGCCGGAAGATCGATTTTTCGCCTCGTCCTTACGGAGGAGATTGGGACCGATATTCACTCGGGTTTCAGGAAATCGCTCGGCTGGTTAGACGGGAGCGGTCTGACGGGTCAGCCGCCACGCGACCATCGCGATCCAGGTCCAGCCGGCGATGATGGCGATGCGCTGGAAGAATCCCGTCGGTGCGTTCGGCCACACACCGGTCTGGTCCATGGTCGAAACGGTCGTGCTGGCGATGAACATGACGATGAGGATGACGCCGACGACTATCGAGTACACCGTCCAGCGTTTGCCACCAGGGTCGGCGGCAAAATGCCAGGCCATTACGAAGGCGGCCGCGGGAAGGATGCTGAATGCTGCCAGGCCGGCGAGTCCGTGGATCATGCCGTGGGTCGTGTGCACCTGCGCGGCGCCTTCCGGATAGCCGAGGGTAGGGTCGGTGCTGAACGTCCCTGCGACGAGCAGCGAGATGGCGAACATTCCGAGCAGCACCGGGCCGGCTATTGAACCGCGCGTTCCGGCGATGGCCCAGCGGAGCCCGATGGCAAAAATCAGAACGAGCACTCCACAGACCAGGAAGTTGACCACTTGCATCCAGCCACCGTCGCCCGTTGCGAGCTGGCTTACGAAGTTTCGCCAGGCGCTGTAGCCCGGGCGCGTCGCGCCCTCGATCAGAAACACGAGGATGAAGAGAATCGGACCGACGATGCCGGCGTACAGGAGCCTTTTCATGCGGGACAAGCTATCGATCGACGGCAACTTCGTCGTCAGCCGCGAGATCGATTTTCGCCTCGTCCTTACGGAGGATGAGATCCGAGGAAGGCGCGCTATCTCCTGACGTAGCGCGTCAGGTCGAGGCCGCCTTCGCCAGGCCTGCCACCGCGGCGATGTTGGCGATGAGCTCGGTCGGAAACCCGTGCCGCTCCTGCAGGTACTCCGGGCTGTTGTAAGAGACCCAGACCCGCCCCTCGCCGTCCTCCCAGACCAGGATCTTCAAGGGCAGGTCGATCGCCGTGCTGGGCGCGGCCTGCATAACCGGCGTGCCCGCCTTCGGACTGCCGAAGATGAGCAGCTTGGTCGGCAGCATTTGGAGGCCCACCTTCTCCGCTTCACCGCTGTGGTCGACCAGCGCGAAGAGGGTGATGCCCCTTTCGTGCAAGAGGTTCTTCAGTCGCTCGAGCGTCGCCTCGATCGAGTAGTTGCTGGGCAGTTCGACGATCCCTTCGGCCATTTCGCGCCAATTCTGCGCATAACCCGTACCGGAGGTGGAAAATGTCGCGGCTTTGGATCACACCACACTGGTCCGCCTACTGGACAAGCTCATCGCGTACGGCATCACGGCGGTCATCGCCGTGATCGCCTACCTGGTGCTGAAGCGGGCACGCATCGACCCGGCCAAGCCCGCCAGCATCGACGCCATCAAACACTCGGCGGAGGTGTCCTCCGCCGTCCCGCTTGTCATTTACGGGCTCGTCCTCGTCGGAGTGGTCGTGCTCGCTGGGCTGCTTGGTGCGCCGCTGTGGTCGATCGTGTTCCTGGTCCCGGTGGCGATCTGGGCGGGCTGGTGGATGCCCGGCCGCCGGCGCTGGATGACAAGCCAGGCGTCGGTCTTCGTCCAGGGGACACCGTCTCGGGTCTCAGCATTCGTCGCCGACGTTCCTAAGCGCGCGCAGTACGGCCCGGGTGTGGTGTCGTGCACACCGGAGGTTGCTGGGCCGCGAGGCCCGCGCTATCGTGCCGTCGAGAGGGGCCCCGAAGGTGGTGAGGTCATCGGCGTCTACGTGACGACGCGCGATGAGCCGGGCGTCGAGGTCGACATCCAGGCCGAGGGGGCCGGCGCCACGGGTGACTACTTCACCTTCGCGGCCCGGGACGGCGGCACGCTGGTAACCCAGCGGACCGTGGTCGAGCTCCCGTACCTGCTCGCGCTAATCGGCGGGACGTTCATGGCCAGGGGCGAGGCTCCCGCCGCGCAGCAGCGCCGGATCAACGAGGTCCAGGCCCTCAAGACCGCGTTCGAATCAGGCGTGTAGCACAATTCCGTAGAGATGCCGGCGCCGCGCGGTCCGATGAAGATGCCCAAACCCAGCGAGGCAACGAAGGCCGCGTTCGCGAGGGTCGTGCCCGACGAGCCGGCGATCACGATCAAGCCGATGTTCGGCCAGATGTCTGCGTTCGTGAACGGCAACATGTTCTGCGGGATCTTCGGCGAGGAGCTGATGGTGCGGCTGCCCGAGGACGAGATCGCCACGGTCAAGAAGCAGGGCGGCCGGGACTTCGAGCCCATGGCCGGGCACAAGATGAGCGGCTACGTGGTCGTGCCCGGCGACTGGCGCGCCAAACCACCGACCGCGCTCATCAAGCGCGCACTCGAAGTCACGCGCAAGATGCCCGCGAAGAAACCCGCGAAAAAACGCTAGCGGCGCTTTCCCTTCTGCTGGATCGGCTTTGGCGGCGGTGTGGGGGCTACTTTCGACTTCTGCTGAGATGGGCCCGCCACCGTGCGATTCAAAGCCTCTGAGACGGAGATTCTCGACTTTTGCATAGGCGTGACCGCGGCCGGTGGAGTCGGTGTCTCCGCGACCTGGACCGTGACGGGCTCCGGCGGCTGCGGTGGTGGAATCTCCGCCACCGGCTGCGGTGGTGGAATCTCCGCCACCGGTTGTGGCTGAGCCTCATGTAGAGGCTGCGGTGCCGGTGCCTTCGCCGCCGTCTGCTTGCTCATCGACACCTTGCCGCTGAACGTCGCGCCATCCTCGACCGTCAACCGCGCCACCCGCACGTCGCCCGCGATCAGAGACGCGTCGCTGCCCACGGTCAGGCGGTTGTACGCCGTCACGTCGCCGTTGACCTTGCCCGACCCGGCGATCTCGATGTCCCCCGTCGCCTCGAGGTTGCCCTCGACGGTCCCCACAACACGCAGGTCGCCCTCGACGTACAGCTCACCGACGAGGCGGTCGCGCGGACCGAGGACTATCGAGCTGCGCCCACCGTTGTTGGAACCGTTTTCCGCCGGGACGGGGGTCGCGACCCTACTGGCCGGACGCCTGGTGCTCAAAATCACCCATCCGAACGTGACCGTTCAGCGTCGCGCCATCGTCGATCTGCAGCCGGCGCGCCTGGATGTCGCCGCTGAGCCGCGCGTTCTTGCCGAGGGTCAGCTTGTCACGCGCGGTGACCATGCCCTCGACCTGGCCCTTGAGCGTCACGTTCCCGCCCTCGAGCAGCGCTTTGACGGTGGCGCCATTTGCCACGTCGATGTTGCCGGTCACTCGTACTTCGCCCTCGACGCGTCCGTCCGCGTGCACAGAGCCGTCGTAGATGAGCTTGCCCTCGAGGATGTCACCGGAACCCATCGAGAACTGCTTGCGCCCGTCTCGTTTGACTTCGCCGTTTTCGGCGGTTGAGGTGCCTTCGGCTGTCGCCTCCTGTACGTCCATGCGTTACCCCCGACTTGGAATACGAATCCGGTTGGTGCCGGAATCAGGCGCTAAAGGTTAGCCGCTTGCGGCTGCGATTTGCGGACAGGAGTGTCAAGACCTTGCCAGGCTATTTGAGGTTGCCGCCGATGCCTTCGAATCTCGCGAGCGGTCACGCGAACTCGCCCAGCAATCCTTTCTCGGTCAATGCCGGCGACCTCGAAGACACCGCGATGTACGGCTCGCGGCCATAGCCCTGCTGCATCAGCCTTGGATGGTCGCGCAGCGCGATCCGCCAGTCCTCGAGCTGGCTCTTGTGGCAGTCGATCGCGCGCAGCTTCATCATCACCTCGTCAGCGTCGAGCTCGATGACGACGTCGACGCTTTCCTGCGGCCGCACGTGCAGGCCGTTGGACGAGGGCACGAGATGCATGGCCTGCTCGTAGAAGTCGGCCAGTTTCGCGTCGACCGCGAGATGATACAGCGCGGGCCGCTCACCCTCGGTCATGGCGGCCACCGCTGCGTCGGCGCATGCGCCTAAGGTGATGTGGTCGGCGTGGCCGTAGCCGCCGTCGGCGCCCCAGCCGACGACGACTCGCGGCCGCACCTTGCCGATCTGCGCCCAGATCCGCTGCGTGATCTCCTTCTGGTCCGCGCTCGCGACGCTGCTGTCCGGGTAGTCCCACAGCTCGACGCCGCTCAGCGCAAGCGCCTGAGCCGCCTCCTCGAGCTCCTGGGCGCGGATCTCGGGCAGGTCGGCCTTCCTGGCCCCGAACGGCTTGCCCATCCACCCCGCCTCGCCGTACGTGGCGCAGATCAGGTGCGCGGCGACTCCGTTGCGGGTGTGCCTGAGGATCAGCCCCCCGGCGCCCATGGACTCGTCGTCCGGGTGCGCCATGACCAGGAGCAGACCCCCCTTTTGCTCTTCCATTTCAGCCGACTAAGGTACGCGGTCTTCCATCTCCCACGCGTGGTCCAGGGCGTGCCACGCGATGCGCCGGATCGCGTAAGCGGGCGGCCACTTCGCATCGGCGTTGGGGTTGCGGAATGCCGCCAGCAGCGCCTTGCGGTCGGGCTCTTTCAACTTCACGCGCAGCGCCGACGCGTATGCGAGCTCGGCGTCGAGCACGTGGGCGTACATCTTGTCGCGGTCACGGCCGCCGCCCCGCGGCCCCTTGCGCAGCTCCTGCGGCACCTTCTTCCGCACCTTGTCGAGATACTTCCAGCAGTCCTCGAGCAGCGATATGAGCCGCTCGGTCTCCTTCGCGGTCAGCTTCCTGGCCTCGGCCTTCGCCGGCACTCCGGGAGCGCCGAAGTCGGTGGTGGCGTTGCCCTTCAGCCGCTCCGCGACCTCGAACTTCGTCGCGCCTTCGGGCAGCTTCACCACCTTCGAGTAGCGCGGCGCGTACGCAGCCAGAGCTTCCAGCGCGGCCTGCTCGGTCTTGCCCGACCGGCACCACCCCGGCCAGTCGGCGGCGCTCGCAAAAACACGACTGGCGCCCACCTCCAGGTAGACGCCAGTACGCGAGCTCACACCGGTGAGCTTAGACGGCGACCGATCAGGTCTTCTCGGCTGCCTCCCGTGCGGCCGACTCGCCGGCCTCGTGGGCCGCCGACTCGTTCGACTGCCCACCGGGCCCTCCTGGACCTCCCGGATGGAACGTGCCGTTGTTTTCGGCCGCCTCCTGTGCGGCGCTTTCGCCCTTCTCGTGCGTCGGGTCCTCGTTGGACTTGAACGTCGGCGAAGGCGAGGCCGCCGCAGCGAACGCGGCGTTGGCGTTGGTCAGCGTCCCCCGTGCAAACAGGGTCGCGCCCATCACGCCGCCGAAGATCATCGCCGAGGCGATGACCGACGCGAAGAGGATGAGTCGTGGCTTGTTCATGCCGGAATCCTCCCCGCGCAACCTCAGAACAGCCTTGGATTCCGGTGTGAGTATCGTTGCCACCGTGAAGGTCATCGAGCCGGCGACCGAGGAGGTTCTGGCCGAGGTTCCAGAAGCCACCGTCGAGGACGGCGACAGGGCGGTGGCGCGGGCGAAGGCCGCGTTTCCCGCCTGGCGCGCGGTGACCCCAGGCGACCGCGCCAGGCTGATGCGCCGGTACGCCGCGGTGGTGGCGGACAGCGCCGAAGAGCTCGCGAAGCTCGAGGCCCGCAACGTCGGCAAGCCCATCGGCGACGCGCGCGGCGAGGTCGGCATGGTCGTCGACGTCTTCAACTACTACGCGGGCGCGCCCGAGCGACTCCTTGGCAACACCATCCCGGTCGCGGGCGGCGTCGACATGACGTTTCGCGAGCCGCTCGGCGTGGTCGCGCTCATCGTGCCGTGGAACTTTCCCATCGCCATCACGTCGTGGAAGCTCGGACCCGCGCTCGCGGCCGGCAACACGGTCGTGCTCAAGCCCGCGGGCCTGACGCCGCTGACCGCGATCGAGCTCGGGCGGCTCGCCCTCGAGGCAGGGATCCCAGAAGGCGTGGTGAACGTCGTCGTCGGCGCCGGCCGCACGGTGGGCGAGCGCCTGGTCCAGCACCCCGACGTGGCCAAGGTCGCGTTCACCGGCTCGACCGAGGTCGGCCGCCGGATCGGCGCGCTGGCCGCCGAGTCGATCAAACGCGTCACGCTCGAGCTCGGCGGCAAGTCCGCGAACATCGTCTTCGCCGACGCCGACCTCGAGAAGGCAGCGGCCTCGGCGCCGATGGCCGTCTTCGGCAACGCGGGCCAGGACTGCTGCGCGCGGTCTCGCATCCTGGTCGAGCGGCCGGCCGTCGACCGGTTCATGCATGCCCTCGAGGCGGCGGTCAAGGCCGTGCGGGTCGGCGACCCACTCGACGAGACGACCGAGATGGGTCCACTCATCTCCGCCGACCACCGCGCCAGGGTCTCCGCATATTTAGAGGACGGGGCGACAGTGGCGATCCGCGGCAGCGCGCCTTCTGGCCGCGGTTACTGGTTTCCGCCGACGGTCCTGTCGCCCGTCGCGCCCACGGACAGGGTCGCGCGCGAGGAGATCTTCGGCCCCATCGTCGCGGTGATCCCGTTCGACGACGAGGCCGACGCGCTGCGCATCGCCAACGACACCATCTTCGGCCTGTCAGGTTCCATCTGGACCGGCAACGCCGGCCGCGCCCTGCGCATGGCCCGCGGCCTGGAGACCGGCACGATCTCGATCAACTCCAACACCTCGGTGCGCGTGACGACGCCGTTTGGCGGCTTCAAGCAGTCGGGCGTCGGCCGCGAGCTCGGCCCCAACGCGCTCGACCACTACACCGAGCTGAAGAACGTCTTCCTCTCGACGAGCTAGTTCTAACCCACTGGTCCTGCGGCCGCCTGCACGACCAGGTCAAGCACGTCGCGCGCGCCGCCGGTCAACGTGACGCGACCGAGCCGCTGCAGGTTGAGGTCGATCGTGCCGCCACGCAGCGTTGCGTGGTAGCCGCCCTTCTTCCAGCGGCCGATCTCGAAGGCGTCGGACCAGGCCGGCTTGGAGAAGAGGCGGATGTCGGCAGCGGTCACGGCGAGGTAGTGGACGGTCGCGGTCAACGGTGCGGTGGCCCGGCGGGCGATCAGCGGCCCGAGCCAGCCAAAAAGGATCGTCAGGAGGACGCCCTTCATGTAGCCCTTCGGTCGCACGCTGGTCGCGCCGAGCATTGGCTCGCTGAAGAGCACCGACCGAAGCTCGGCGACGACGCGGCGGTCGCCGATCGTGGGCGGCCGAGGCACCTGCATACGGCAAGTTTGGAGCGGGCGATGGGAATCGAACCCACGTAACCAGCGTCGGGGTCGCCAAGTCGGCCGATATTGGGACTGACGAGAATTCCTCGATCTGATCAAATCGGAACTGTGAAACGGTTCGAGCACGGCGACCTGCTTGATCGTGCCTTTCTGGTCGGGATCGCCCTCAAGGGCGTGGACGGTGTCTTAGAGGTCGTCGGCGGTCTCCTGCTGCTGCTGATTTCCCCCAGGACGATCGATCGCATTACACAGGCGATCACCCAGCACGAGCTGTCTGAAGACCCCCACGATTACCTTGCCAATCATCTGCTCCACGCAACTGGAGCACTGACCGGAGCCACATTGACTTTCGGCGCTGTCTACCTGCTCTCCCACGGCCTGGTCAAGATCGTCCTCGTGGCGGCGCTGCTGAGAAACAAGATCTGGGCCTATCCGTGGATGATCGCGTTTCTCATCGCGTTCATCGTCTATCAGCTATATCGGATGACCTTCGCGCCTTCGATTGGTCTTGCGGGGCTCACGGTCTTCGACGCAATCGTCACCTGGCTGACGATTCGGGAATACCAAAAACAACGCGCGCTGCGCTCTGAAGCACGCGCCTCCTCTGCAAGTTAGGTCCGGCTTCGAATCACAGCCTGCGAATCACTGGGTGTGTCGAGAATCCTCGTCGTCATGCCGCGCAGCAGCTCAGCTTCGATACGTCGCGGGTGAACGTCTGGGCCGCGAGCTTGAAGGCTTCGGCAAAGGTCAGGTAGGGCGACCAGGTCGACGCAACCTGGTCAGTGGTGAGGCCAAACTGAATCGCATACACAGCCGCCTGGATCACATCGCCCGCGCCGTCGGCGACCGCGGTGGCGCCGACTATCCGTCCGGTCTTGCGCTCGGCCACAATCTTCACAAAACCGCGGGTGTCGCGGTTGACCAGCGCCCGCGGTGCTGCTGAAAGCGGCAGCACTCGGCACTCGCACTCGATGCCCTGCGCGTTGGCCTGCTCGTCGGTTAGACCGGCGGCCGCCACTGTCGGTCCGGTGAAGATGACCCTGGGCAGCGAAGTGAAGTCAACCTTTCGGTCCTCTCCCTCCAGTGCGTTGCGCGCCGCCAGGTTGCCTTCGTATGCGGCGACGTAGACGAACTGGGGGTGCCCGGTCACGTCGCCTGCCGCCCACACGCGAGGGTTGGTCGTGCGCAGATGTTCGTCGACCTTGACCGCGCCCCGCTCAGTCAGCTCGATGCCCGCTTTCTCGAGTCCCATGTCGGCGGTGTTCGGCCGGCGCCCAGTGGCGACCAGGACTTCGTCTACAGAGATCTCGCGCCGGCCACCACGATGATCGAAACTCAGCCTTCGCCGGTTTCCATCGCGGTGAACGGACCTGATCTTCACGCTTGTGAGGACCGTCGCCCCTTCTTCCTGGAGAATCGACTGCATCGTTTCCGACACTTCGGGTTCTTCGAGGGGCGTGATCCGGGGCATGGCTTCGAGAAAGGTGACCTTACTGCCCAAGCGCATGAACAGCTGCCCCATCTCGAGACCGATCGCATTGGCGCCGATCACCGCCAGCTCGCGCGGCGGCTCGCGCAGTTCCAGGGCGGTGGTGCTGGTCAGGTAACCGGCTTCCTTAAGGCCTTCGATCGGGGGGACCGTGGGCGACGCGCCGGTGGCGATCAGATAGGCACGAGCCCGCAGTTTCTCGCCGGCGCATTCGATCGTCTCGGCATCCACGAATTCGGCGCGACCCTCGCAGATGGTGAATCCGTATTCTTTCGCGAGATCCAGATACTTTTCTGCCCGGAGCTGGTCGACCAGCTCGGCCTTGGAGTCGACCATGGCCCCGAGATCAATGCTTCTGGCCGAGGTCTGAATACCCGCGAAGGGATGATGGCCGGCTCGGAAATAGAGATCAGCCGGCGCCAGCATGGCCTTGGAGGGCACGCAGCCGACGTTGACGCAGGTGCCGCCGACGACGTTGGACTCCATCAGCGCGACCCGGCTGCCGGCCTCGGTCGCCCGGATGGCCGCGGCAAAGGCGGCCGATCCGGAGCCGATCACGATCAGGTCGTAGTCGTGCTTCTTTTCGCCGACCGGAGGCTCGAAGCCAGACTGTTTTCTCTGTACATCCTCGATCGAGACGACCGTATAGCCCGCATCGCGCACCGCTGCCTCGAGTTCCCGATCGCCCGCGGTCCCGGCATCAAACACGGCTCGGCCCTCACGCCAGTTCGCCTCAACTTTCGAGGCGCCCGCGCCGGCCAGCACCTTGCCGATCGTCTTCTCGCAATGAAGGCAGGTCATGCCCTCGATCTGCATCTGTTTGATGGCCATGGTGACCTCCCCTAGACTCCGCGAGGTGAGATGGCGGCCGCGAAGGCGGCCGCCCCAGAACCGATCACCGTCCGGTTTCCGCCCATACCTCCGGTGCCAGGTGCGCGTTGAGACCCCGTCCGACCTCGAAAGCCTCGCGGACTGAAAGCAGCGTCGTGCCCTCATGCTTCGCCGTCCACCTCTCGCCTGATTCTCGCGACGCGAAGAACAAGACACGGTCGGCAGAAGCTCTCTATCACGTCGTAACCGAACGGACCATCCGGCACGACCATCGACACCACCGCACCCGCGGGCCGCACATCGTGCGCCCCGCCGCCATCGACCACCAGCGACACTGGGTCACCGGTGACCGGGTCGGCCCCTTCCACGCGCACGGTCCCGCCGAGAAGCGGTGGAATGAAAAGGGTGTCCAGCGCGCACCAGGCGTAGGTGGTCCTGCCGCCGGTCACCAATCGGTACTCGGGGTCCTGCTTGTCGATGGCCTGTCCCCAGAAGCCGACCACGCGGCCGTCGTCGTCGCGATAGACGCCTGGCCACGAGCTGAACGCGGCCTCAATATCCTCAGCAGGGACCTCGCTTGCTCCGGCGATCGCATCGATTGCCACCGGCTTCCCCTCTGCGATCAGGCGGCGTGTTGCGAGCACGATCCGTTGATCCTTCAAGTCGAGGCTGGGAATGGCGGCCGCGATGGCCTCCGCGATCTCGTCTAGCGCCACAGCTCCGTTCCCGTTCTTCGCTTGTTCGCTCGTCATTTTTTTGGGTTCCTCCCAGTTGCGAGTCCTGCCACGAGGTCTCAGACGGATATGCTATCCTGCTTTCCAGATATGTATTCCTTCATTCTAGCTCCGACCAGTGCTGCCGCGGCCGCTCGCTTTTTTCGGGTGCTGGGCGATCCGACCCGGCTGCGAATCCTCGAACTGCTTCAGGACGGTGAACGCAGCGTGAGTGAGCTGGTGGCCGAGGTCGCGCAGCCACAGCCACGGGTCAGCACCCATCTCGCCTGTCTCCGGCATTGCGGATTTGTGGAGACGGAACGCCGAGGCAAGGAGATCGTTTACCGGCTGGCCCTCGATGGACTCGATGGAATCCTGGATCGAGCCCTGGCCGCGATGTCCCCGGTGGCGGAGCGGCTGGCGACCTGCACCCGGATCGGACCGGATTGGGTGTGATGGAGGACACGCGAAAGGCCGAACCGGCGGGTCAGGATGCACCGCCACGGATTCGTCACCGATCCAATGATTGGTGGTCAGCTCCCGCAGCTGCGATCGTGGTCGTGGTCTGCTGCACTGGTCCGCTCCTACTCGGCGTCTTGATCGCCTCCGGAGCTGGAGGCTGGCTTGCGACTCAAGGGTTCTTTTTGGGCGGCGCGGCGGTGATGGTCGTGGCTGCGGTCCTTGCCGTCCGCGCCTGGATACACATCAGGCGGCCTATGAACGGTGGATGAAGGAGTTGCCCAACATGCGCTTCCTACTTGGCGCCGCTGGCTGCCCGGAGTCAGCGCCCTAGTGGACAACGCGATTGACTTCGAGCTCCCCGACCACGAGGGCAAGACCTGGCGCCTCGCCGATCACCTTGCTCACGGGCCTGTGCTGCTTGTTTTCTACCGCGGGGATTGGTGACCCTACTGCAACGGGCAGTTGGCCTCGTACGCAAGGAACTGGGACCGATTCGTCGCAGAGGGCGTCAGCCTGGCTGGGATCTCGGTGGACCCAGTCGATAACAATCGGGCGATGGTGGAGAAGCTCCTGCTCCCGTTTCCTCTGCTTAGTGATCCCGAAGGCGGCGTGATCAAGGAGTGGGGCGTCTGGACCGACACCGAAGGCGGTGTCGCCAAGCCGTCGATCTTCGCGATCCGGAAGGATGGATCAATCGGCTGGGAGTACGTCGGTCGCGATTTCGCGGACCGACCGACCGACGACGAACTATTCAATTCCCTTCACGGAGGAAGCTGAGATGGCACGGGGTGATCGACCCTTACCCTTCGAGCAGCTCGAGCCTTACATGAGAGGCGCCAAGTTCGCGGCGCTGGCGTTGAGCAGGCGGCACCAGGAGCACGACCCAGACATCACCGATGACGCTGCGCGCTATGTCGAGATGGCCGAGCGCTACCGGCAGGCGGCGATTGCGACCTTCCGGGCTCAGCGCGACCGGCGTGGGGTCAGCTAGGACACCCGCTCACTCGTAAAGAAGCGTTCCCCACTGCTCGCCCTCCAACTTGAGGTCGAGGTGCTTCAGCCGGCCAAGGCCGCGTACCGTCAAGCCGAAACGAGACGGGAGTCTGGCCGCCGCCCGGCGATCGATTAGAAACCTAGTTCCACCATCCAGGACTCCGGATGCGAACTCTTCAGGGATGTCCTTACGTGACAGCTCCCGCACCTTGACCTGGCATATCTTGCCGCCGCCGCAGCAGCGATGCACGTCATATGCAATTACCCAAGGCGCTTCAGAAGAATGGCCCTCGAGCCACGCGCGGGCGCCCGAATCAGCCTCCAACTGAAAGGCCGTTGTGGCGGGCATGAGCCGATTATGCCTCGACCGCTTGAACTTTGACACCACGCCAGAAGGCAACTCGGCCCTTGACGCGGTCGGCCGCCGGGCTCGGGTTCGGGTAGTACCAGGCGGCGTCTCCGTTCACCCGGTCACCAACGACCACGTCGTAGTAGCTGGCCACACCCTTCCAGTGGCAAGTCGTGTGACTGTCACTTGGGCGCAGATACTCCTGACGCACGTCAGCGAGGGGGAAGTACTGATTGCCCTCGACGGCGACTGTGTCGGCGCTCTCTGCCAGGACAGCGTCGTTCCAGGTTGCACGGTAGCGCTTGGTTACGGGCTTTTCGGACTGTGGCGATAAGACACGGCTTAGAAATGTCATGGGCTGAACTTACGGCAGAGAAGAATCAGGAAATGTGACGCGGCGCACATTTGCCGATGACGGTCATCACGGCGAAGCCTTCAATTCCCGCCTACGTTCGACTCATTTCGAGTTCGTAGGAGGCGTCAGCCATGTTGAAGCAATCAAGTTCAGCGTCACCAGCTCGCAACGCAAGACGAGGCTCCGATCCACCCGACCTGCAGAGCCAACTCGAATCCCTGCTCGACCAGGTCTGGCGAAGCGAGGCTGATTGGCGGCTTTACGACCGGATCGACGCATTCTGCGCATCGCAGCCCGACCACTGTGGTGTAGAACGGACGGCCACGCGGAGGCAGAAGTGGTGATCGCCCCGGTTCTCGTCGCGTTTGCGGCCGCGCCCATCTTTGCCGGTCTCTGGGTGCTGGTGTGGCTGGTCGGGGATCTGTTCGCGGGTCCGGTACGTGCGCCGGTCCAGATCCGATCCAAAGACGACCGGGAACGATGATCGGCTTCGTCCTCACGGGCGGCGCCAGCTTCGGCGTGGTCCAGGTAGACCGAGCAACGAGCTCATCGGGTCCATCGGAAAGACGTCACTGCGGCTCAGCGCGAGCCAGATCTGCTTGGACGTGCTCACAGGCGCCGAGGTGAGGATCTCGCGCGGTCCTGTGGTCGACGCGCTGCGTGCCTCGACCGCGATCCCTGGCGTCTTTCCTCCTGTCCATATCGGTCATCACTACTTGATGGATGGCGGTGTGGCCAACAACGCTCCTCTGGCGCATGCGATCGATCTCGGCGCTGACCTCGTATACGTGCTCCCCGCCGGCTACGCCTGCGGTTTGAGGAAGCCGCCGGAGAGTGCGCTTGGGATGGCCGTCCACGCCCTCAGCCTGGTCCTGAATCAGAAGCTGGTCGAGAGCCTGGAGCGCTGCTCAGAAAACGCCAGGGTCAAAGTGGTCCCACCGTTGTGCCCGATCACGATCTCGCCCATCGACTTCGGGCATGCCGCCGAGCTGATCGCGAGAGCGCGGGAGTCGACCACGCGCTGGCTTGGTCAGGGCGAGCCTTTGCGGGCGAGCCTCAAGCGTTTGCAGGCCCACAACCACTGAGCCGCCGCCCCCTTAAGCGTTGACGGCGTGCGGGAACACGTGATGGTGTTCCTGCAGGTACTGGCGAATCGCGAGCAGAGCCGAGATCCCCTCGCCCACCGCGGCGCCCAGTTGCTTGGTTGAGCCAGCGCGCACGTCACCCGCGCCAAAGACACCGGGCATCGACGTCTGGTGGCCATGCGTTTCGAGGAAACCGCAGCGATCTAGGTCCAGCGTGCCCTTCAGAAAGGCGGTGTTGGGATCGAGTCCGATGAACACGAATGCGGCGGCTGGATGCCAGTGGTACTCCTCGCCCGTGTCGCGGTCGCGCGCGACCACCTCCTTCAACTTTGGTTTGCCCTTGAGCTCGAGCACCTGCGTGTTGGTGTGGATCACGAACTGCGGATGTGAGCGCACCTTGTCTTGCAGCAGCCTCGACGCCTTGAGCTCGGGAGCGAATTCGACGATGCGGATGCGCTTGGCGAACTGGCTCAGAAACAGGCCCTCTTCCAGCCCCGAGTTGCCACCGCCGATGACGAGCAGCTCCTCCGCGCCCCTGTAGAAGGGACCGTCGCACGTGGCGCAGAAGTGGACTCCGGCGCCGATCAAGTCATCCTCGCCCGGGACGCCCAGGCGGCGGTATGAGCTGCCGCTGGCGATGAGAGCGGCATGGGCGCACACCTGCTGGCCATTGCTCAGCCGGAGCACCACATCCCCCTCCTCCGGGCCGACGCTGTCAACGCCGACCGCCGCCACCAGCTCCACCCCATAACGCCGCGCCTGAGCGATGAACCTGTCCGCAAGTTCTGCGCCCCCGACGCCTTCCGGAAATCCCGGGTAGTTGTCGATCCGCTCGGTCACTCCGGCCTGACCGCCCATCGCGCTGCGGTCGATGACTACAGCGTCGATGCCTTCGCGGGCGGCGTAGATGGCCGCCGCCAGGCCGGCCGGACCGCCGCCGACGATCGCCAGGTCGTAGGCCGGTCGATCGGCCTCGATCTTGAGTCCGAGCTTGCGAGCCAGGTCTTCGTCTGAGGGCTCGAGCAGGAAGCTGCCGCCGGCAAACACGATGGTGGGGATGGTGCGGCCGCCGTGCTGGAGGGCTTCGACAAAGCGCAGGCCCTCGGCGTCGTCGTCGATGTCGATCCAGTCGTAGGGGATGCGGTGCTCGGCCAGAAACCTCTTGGAGCGTTTGCAGTCGGGGCACCACGGCGCGCCGTAAACCTTGATGTCAGCCACGGTCAGCCCCCGCAATGCGGATGAGATCGGATTCGGCAAACAGCGTCCCGGGATTGATGCCGAAGCCGGCGTAGGCGCTCGCGGGCACCGAGATGTCAGCCAGCCAGAGCTCACCCACCGACTTTGCGGCCTCCGGTCGCAAGAGCCCAACCTTGGGCAGCGCGAGCGTCATCGTGCAGGTGGCTCGAATGGTCGGATCGTGTGGCACGCCTCGATCAGGGTCGAGTCCAGACGGCAAGTCGAGCGCGAAGATCGGAACGTCGCAGGAGTTGGCTGCGCGGATGAGTCCAGACTCGGGCTCCCGCGGCGGTCCATCGAGGCTGTAGCCGAGGAGGGCATCCAGCACCACGTCGGCGTCGTATACAAGCGATGCCGCCTCGGCCGGACCGTGGATCGGCACACCCATCGAGTGAAGCGATGCCAGCTGATGTGCGGGCACCTCAGCCAGGGCACCGGCCGGGTGCGCAAGCACGACCCGGACCTCAGCGCCCCAGATGGCCAGGCGACGCGCCGCGGCCATTCCCCCACCACCGTTTCCACCTCGTCCCGCCAAGACCACGACACGCCGACGGTTCAAACCGGATAGCTGGATCCGGGCCAGCTCAGCAAACGCGCGCCCGGCGTTCTCCATCATCTGGAGCAGCGAGACGCCGAAGTCGTCGACCATCAGACGATCGACCTCACGCATCTGCGCGGCGGTGACCGCCGGCACGACCGCCAGCCGAGCGAGTTGCTCAGCCATCGGAGACGTGAATCAGCTTGCGCAGCCGCTCCGAATCTCGGATCAGGATCCGGCGCCCACGCAGCTCAACTATCCCGTCCCTGGACCAGGACGACAGCGTCCTGGAGACCGACTCGCGGGTCGTGATGCAGATCTTGGCCATGTCCTCGCGGCCCATGGCTGGTAGGAGAAGACCATCTCGCTGCTTTTCGGCAGAGCCCTGCAGGTCGACGAAGAGCCGCGCCAGCCTGCTGTCGACCGGCTCCCGAGCCAGGCTCTCGATGGTCCTTTCCAGCCGAAACATCTGCTTGGCCATGGCCATCATGACCTTGGCCATCATCAACGGATGGCGGGCCAGGATGGCGAGAAAGTCCTGACCACCGGCCTCGCATACATATGAATCCTCGAGCGCCTGGGCGCTGATGTCTTCGCTGCTGCTGCCGAACAGTGCGCTCAGGCCGAACAGATGACCGGGTTCGAGCACATCCGTGGTCACGTCTTCGCCATCGGGCGACAGGTGATAGAGGCGAACCCGGCCCGCCTTGAGCAGGTAAACGCTGTCCGGCGAGCCCTCGAAAACGGTCTGGTGCGCCCGGCAGTGACGCATCTTCAGCTCTCGTGAGATCTGCTCGACCTCCGCCTCGCCCATCTGTTCGAACAGGTTGAGCCGGCGCATGAAGCCGAGCTTGTCGGTCATGCCGATCAGCGTACTTGTGGTCGGGTTGGGTGTTGGTTGCATGCCTTCCACAGAGTCCGCCTTGTGGAGCCCGCAAACCGTGATCCGCGTCACGGAAGGCGACGAAGGCGCGTCCCATGCTCGATGGCATCACAGCGCCCGTTTTGGGCAAGGAGGACATTGCAAGATGTCGCAGCAATCGGGCACCAGAACGGTGCTGAATTGGATTCTGCCCGGCCTGATCGCCGGTCTGGTTTTCGCCATGTGGGCGATGGTGGTGGGGCTCTTTACGAGCACGCTCTGGGCTCCGCCGCAGGGGATCGCTCAGTCGATCGGTATCGGTTCGCCGGGCCACAACTTCCAGCTCGTGCCGCTGTTAGTGGGCCTGGTGGGCCACATGATGAACTCGATCGTCCTGGGAGTCATCTTCATCGTCATCGCACGCGCGATTCGACTTCATGGCCCTGCCGCCGTGGTCGGTGGAATGGCCTATGGCGTGATCGTCTACGTCGGGATGTACTGGGTGCTGCTCCGTGGCGTGCTCAGCTCAACCAGCGCTTCATTTCTCTCCGCCAACCCGGAGTGGTCATGGATCGCGGCTCACCTGATGTTCGGAGCCGTGCTCGGCGCGCTGGCCGCCTACGGCCCATTGCGCACCCTTTACGGTCAGACTGCGCGGCCGGCCCCTGCCGCGTAGCGCACCTCCTTTCTGAAGCGGGATCGGTCGACGGCCGATCCCGTCTTCGTCTTTAGGCCCTCGCAAGCAGGACCGCGCCAAAGAGGGCGAGTCCGATGCCAGCCAGCTGCCGGCGGCTCGTCTTCTCCTTTAGCACGGTGATGCCGAGAAACCCCGCGATGGCAGGGCTGGTGGCCACCAGCGGGACAACGACAGCGGCCGGTCCCGAGGCGAGGGCGAGCAGGTAACCGATGGTGGCCACCCCACCGAGAACATACCCGACGATGGTGAAAAGGGCAGGTCGACCGCTGAGGTCGGATCGTTGCCACTTCCCTGGCGGAGCCAGGAACAGGCCGACCACGACCTGGACGGAAGCACCCATCAACAGCAGTGCCGACGGGCCGGCGGGGGTGACCACCAATTTGGCGATGAAGGCTCCGAGGCCCTGCAAGACCAGCGACAGAAGAGCCAGCCACAGCCAATCAGAACGGGCGGGACCGTTCGCCTTCGATTTCCAACTCAGCAGAAACAGGCCCATAGGCGCCAGGGCCACGCCTAGTCCGGCCGACCAGTCCAGTCGCTCGCTCAACAACGTTATTGCGAGCAGCGCGGTCAGCGCTGGGCTGAGCCCGGTGATCGGCGAGACGGCGCCCAGCGGGCCGCGGCGAATCGCCTCGGTGGTCACGCCGAATGTGACCGCCATCAAGCAGGCCAGCCCGAAGGCAGGCACCAGCGATGGCGGGGTCGGCGGATGCAGGAGCAAGTAGGGTGTGTAGGTCAAGAGCGAGACCGCCGCGCTCAGCAGATAGAACTTGCCCGTGCCGAGGGTCGTCAGCGCAACTTTGCCCAGCAGGCGCTGGACTGACCAGGCCACGACAGCGAAGAGCGCCGGCGGCAGCCAGGACTCCACCGCCTAGCGAGACCCCGGCCTCCGGCTCGCGAGCACGATCCCGTAATTGGCGACGAAGAAAGGCACCAGGTAGCTGAGCCCGATCTTTATCCACGTCAGCGTCGTAGCTCGGCCGCCGAATACAACGTCCGCCTGGTTGATGAAGAAGAGGATGGTGCCGACGATCAGCGCCGCCGTGATGCATCGGCTCAGGTTTCGAGCGTCGAGGCAGACACGCGGGATCTCCGCCGCGCGACTCCACGTTCGCTCCGCGCGGCCAGAGTCGCTCACCGTGCGTCCACACGCAACGTGCGCACAGCCAGCGTGATCTGCATGACGGCTGACAGGTAGCGAACGGCCAGCAGTCTCGGATAGTCAATGGTGCGTCCGCGGGCAAAGTACGCGACCGCGATAGCTGTGGCTGACCCCCCGAACAGCGCCATCGGCACCCATCGCCACCATCGGTTTCGTTCCCAGCGCATCGTGTACCAGCTCCAGAAGACACCGTCCGCGAGCGGGTCAGCGAATGCGCCGAACGCCGACTGGCCTCGCGCGCGGGCGAGGCCACCGTCGGCAAAGTCGGTCGCCAATGCAGCTACTGACGTCCATCGCGCATTGGGTGCCAGCGAAGGCAGCAGCGCTCGCAACACTGTTAGCCGGTTCGGCCATCCCAACGAAGGGCTGTCGCCGAGCAGGCCCAAATGGGTGATGCACAAGAACCATGACGTCAGCGCCCAACGCCGGCTACCCGCCGCGGCAGCCGCCAGATGAATGGCGGTCAGCTCCGCCGCCGCGGTGGGGCGGATCCGGACCTCGTCGGCCGAGCGAGCCAGGCTGCGGCCTATGAAACGAGCCCATGCGCTGGGCGCGAAATGTCGGGCTGCAAGCTCGCCGAGGATGTCGTCCACGAACTGGCGTCCGTCCCGGGATCGTGCGATGACACCCCGACTGGCAATCCATTTACGGGGTCGACGAGCCATGCCGGCACGATATCCCGCATCAACATTCAAAGCGTGACGAGGATCACGTTTCCCGCCCAGGCTTAACGGATGATGAGGTCGTGCCGGACGGATATGGACCCGATCGTTATGACCTGATCGTTATCGGCGGCGGCTCGGCGGGCCTGACCGCGGCCGATTTTGCCGCCCGCATCGGTGCCAATGTTCTTATCGCAACCGAAGAGCTCGGCGGCGATTGCACCTGGACCGGCTGCATACCTTCCAAGGCTCTGATCCGGATCGCGGGGCTCGCTAACGACCAACTCCACGCCGGCAGAAGCGGCATTCGGAGCGAAGTCAGGGTCGACTTTCCGCGTGTGATGGCCGAGGTGCGAGCAGTCATCGCCCGCGTCTACTCCCACGAAACGCCTGAGGTTCTGGCCCAGCGCGGAATCAAGGTCGCGATTGGTCCTGTCCGATTTGCGCAGGGCGAGACGATCGAGGTCGGAGAGCGTCCGGTCGGCGCCAAGCACTTCATCATCAGCACAGGATCTGAGCCGGCCATACCACCGATCCCTGGCATGGCCGATGTCCCTCACCTCACATACGAATCGATCTTCGACCTCAACCGGCTACCGGCAACAATGGCCGTCATCGGCGCCGGCGCAACCGGGGTTGAGCTCGCGCAGGCGTTTGCGAGGCTGGGCTCGACAGTGACGCTGATAGACCAGCGCTCTTCGGTCCTCCCAGATGCTGACCCGGAAGCCGCCGCGGCCATCCAGCGGCGACTCGAATCAGACGGTGTCGAGCTGCGGCTGTCAGCCGCCGTGACCGCCGTGTCCCCGGCGGAACGGCATGTTGCTGTCCAGGTGGGTGGTTCGCAGCTCAAAGCCGACGCTCTCTTGTTGGCGACTGGACGGCGGCCGACGTTCGCTGGGTTGCAGCTGGAGCGTGCGGGCGTCGAGGTTCGCAACGGAGCGGTCAGCGTTGACAAGAATCTGCGCACAACCAACCCGCGCGTCTACGCGGCCGGGGACATGACCGGCGGCTTTCAGTTCACCCACTACGCCGGTTGGCAGGGATACGTGGCCGCCCGTAACGCGCTCCTGCCTGGAGCCGAGGACGGGGTTCGCACGACCATTCCATGGGCTGTCTTCACAGATCCAGAGATCGCCCAGGCGGGCCTCAGCGAAGCTCAAGCGCGGGCCCAATTGATAGGCGTCAAGGTTCATCGCTTGGAACTCGAGCAAGTCGATCGGGCGCAGACCGAGGGCGAGCGCGCGGGTTTTGTCAAGTTGATCGCAGACGCGAAAGGGAAGCTTGTGGGAGCCGTCGTTGTCTCGAAAGTCGCCGGTGAAACCATCAACGAGCTGGCTCTGGCCATCGATCGCGGGCTGACCGTGTCCGACCTTGCGTCGACCATCCACGTCTACCCCACCTTTGGCTTCGCGATTCAGCAGTTGGCCGCTGATGCGTCCCTTGAAGCAGCTACCTCGGGCGCAAGAGGCAGGGTGACGCGCTCTTTGCGTCGCCTGAGCTGATCAGGCGGAGACGGTGTAAGCGGCCGGGGAGCCTGACCCGACAACCTTGAACACGATCCACATCCCCTCCGGCTCGTGGCCAGGCACAAGGCACACGATGCGGAACGTCCCGGTCCGGTCGAGCTTGAACGTGAAGCTCGCCTGCTGGCCTGCGGGCAGCCCGGCTCCGGGGTTCGGAGTCGTTGCGCCGGTGAAAAGGGGCTGGCTCGCCGTCTCGTCGGCAACCACGGCGCACGAGTGATTGAGTGGACCCTTGTTGCTGCAGGTGATGGTCACAGCCCACCCTTGCGGGACGTCGAGCTCGAGATTTCCGCCGGAGTAGCCGTCGAAATTGAAGCCGCTATTCGCGCCGTTGAAGCTCGCGATCAGAGCGAAACTGACCGCTTTCGCGTTTGCATCCGAGCTCAGCGAAAGGGGCGGCGACGACGCCGCGGCGAGAGGCGTCCTCGACGAGTCACCGCCCCCATTGTCACCGCCGCAAGCGGCGACGGCGATCAGAGCCGCCGCCGCCCCGGCGATCCGCAGCCACATCAGGATCCGAAGACCACATCCACAGAATCCATGACCTCCGGCATCAGGGGCGCGTGCTGATCGTCCGTGAGGTACACGATCAGCAGATGGTGGCCGGCGGGAAAGCCCTGCGTATCGATGTGGAGCACGTTCTGGCACGACATGCGCGCCATCGTCTCCATGCCCATCATTCCGCTGTTCAGTGTCTCGAGGTTGACATGCCAGTGACCATAGCCGGCGACGTCCGGCTTTCCCTCGAGGGCGCAGCTGACGTTGTAGTTGGACACCTGCACCGAGATGTCGAAGCTGCCCGAAAGGTGAGTGCCTTTTACCGGGCTTGCGATCTTGATCGCCGGCGCGCCAGGGAAGGTTGCAGCGGTCAAGGCGGGCAAGGGATGAGTGGGTTCGTAGTCGATCGTCACCGACGAGGCGTTCATTTCCACGTCCATGTGGTTGGTGAGGGCCGGCTGGGCGGTGATCGTGTGGGTGCCGGGCCGCAGGTTCTGCATCGAAAGCGTCGCGTCCGGCGCGCAGAACATGTCTACCAGCGACTTGTCGATCAGGAGGTGATAGTGCCCTTCGCCCTGGACAGGCGCGAATCCGGAGGCGCACGTCGACTGGAAGCCGGAGATGGAAACGTGCACGGCGACGGTGTTGTCAGTGACCTTGGTTCCGTCGGTCGGCGACTGGATGCTCACCTTCATCGCCATCGCCCACGGCGGCAGCTCCATCGCCATGTGCGGACTGGGAGAAACGGACGAGGTCGCGCTGCTGCTGCCGCAGGCGACCGCGGTCATGGTTGCGGCGGCCAGGGCACCGATCGCTCGGCCCCATGGGCTTGGGAATTGGGGCATGCTCACACCTCCGCTACAAGGGCTGGTCACTAAGCGGAAACCGAAAGTCGCCTTCGTATTCCCGACCCGTCAGGCCAGGAATTCCGATGCCCTTCTCGTGTTGAAGGAACGTGGCTCGTCGTCGCAAGCACAACCCCGCCCGAACCCTCGGAGTTCGCTCCTCGCAACCAGAGCCTCAACGCGCTCCGCGGCGGCTTATCAGGCGCCCGGTTCGCCGGAGGTTCACCTGGCGGTCCTTCGCCTGGCTCGCCGGGGGCGCGGTCGTCGTCGTGGCGGCGGCGTCACTCGTGATCGCGAGCGCGATCAACCACCCGGGAGCCTCGCTGCCGGTCCCGAGTGTCGCCGCGGGGACGCTGGTGCGAGGCCAGCAGCCGCCTGACTTCACATCGACGACCTTCGGCGGCGCTCAGCTCACCCTATCGAGCTTGAAGGGCCACCCCGTACTGGTCAATTTCTTCGCGTCCTGGTGCACCCACTGCGCGTACGAGCTTGTTTTCATGGAGCAGTCGTATCAGCGGCACCAGGCCGACGGCTTCACCATCGTCGGCGTCAACAGCCTGGAGACCGGCGACGGGCCTGGCTTCTACCATCGCCTCAGTCTCACGTTTCCGGCCGTCCACGATCCGGGCAATCCGGGCAAGATCGCTCTCGCCTACAACGTCACCTCGAGCCTCCCGGTGTCGGTGTTCATCGACAAGACGGGAGTGGTCGACCTGATCCAGCTCGGCGCGCTGACACCTGAACTGCTGGAGCAAGAGATCCAGAAGCTGAGCTAAACGATGAGCCTTGCGAACGTGACGGTGCCACTCGCTTTCGCCGCTGGAGCCGTTTCGTTTCTATCGCCATGCGTCGTGCCGTTGGTGCCCGTTTATGTTTCGTATCTTGTTCGGTCCCCCGGCGACGCGCGCGAGCTCGGGCACGGGCGCTGGGCGGGGTTTACAAACGCCATGGCTTTCGTGGCGGGTGTGACGCTGGTTTTTCTTACGTTTTTCTATGCGCTTCGGACACTGCTGCAGCCGGTACGAGGCGTGATCCTTCCAATCGCCGGCATCCTTGTCGTCGTATTCGCGCTTCACCTTGCGGGCCTGATTCGGATTCCCGGCCTGGACCGTGAATACCGGCTGTTCGGGTCGGCTCCGCGGCGTGCAGGCCCACTTGGTGTATTCCTCCTCGGCGTGGCATTTGCTGCCGGCTGGACGCCGTGCATTGGGCCAGTTCTGGGCGCAGTCCTCAGTTCCGGCGCAACCGTCGGTACGACGGCGCAAGGGCTGCTGATGGTCGCGGCGTACTGCGCAGGGCTCGGCGTTCCATTCGTCCTGCTGGGTCTCGGAGTGGGCAGAGCTTCCGCCTTTGTCCGGCGGGTGAACAACTGGCGAAAACCCATCGATCTCGCTTCAGCGGGCGTCATGGCAGCGATGGGGCTCCTGCTCTTGACCAACAGCCTTACCGTCATCACCGATTTCGCCAGCAGGGTGCTCCCCAATGTGGATCCGTTCGGCCTTTAGCGCCTTCACCTCCATACCGCGGGCTCAACTGCTGATTGCTGCGCTGGTTGCGGCAACGGTCGGTGGAGTCGCGCTGTATGTCACCCGACCCCCCGTGTCAGGGCCGGCACTGACACCATCCCAAGGCACTGATCCTCTGGCAAGCTCTGAGATCCAGACCATCCTCCCGGTCGACGCGATACGAGCAGACGACCATCCCCAGTTTGTCCCGGCAGACAAGGCCGGCATGCGGGAAAACCTGTTCGTCATCGGCGTCGCGCTGGGAGGGGAGGCGCATGCCTTCCCGATCGCGATCATGAGTCGGGTCGAGATCGTCAACGATCGCCTGGGCGGGAAAAACATCGCGGTCACCTGGTGACCACTCTGCTACACGGGCATCGTGTATGCCCGAGACGTGAACGGAAGGACTCTTACGTTCGGTGTGTCCGGCAAGCTCATTCGCAACTCGCTCGTCATGTTCGACCGCGAGACCGGCACGTTATGGAGCCACCTCACCGGTGAAGCGCTCGAAGGCCCGCTGGTTGGCCAGCATCTCCAGCAGCTGCTCTCGGAACAGACCACGTGGGGCCGGTGGCGAGCAGAGCACCCCGAAACCCTCATGCTCGACGTCGATCCCAGCGACGTGAGGTTCGATCCGTACCAGACCTACTACGGCGCACCAGACGCCGGCGTGGTCGCCCGCAAGCGGGCTGACGATCGGTTGCCGGTGAAGGAGAAGGTCATCGGGGTTCGTCTTGGTGGCGAGGTGAAGGCTTATTCATTCACGGCCTTGGCGCGAGACCGGGTTGTGAACGACGAGGTCGGAGGAGTGCCGCTCGTTGTCGTCTTCGACCCAGTTTCTTTCTCCGGCGCCGTCTACCGAAGGGACCCGGGCGGAACCCTGCTGACCTTCACCGCCGGGTCGACCGGACTTTCGCTCCAGGATGACCAGACTGGCTCGGAATGGGATGGCCTGTCGGGCAAGGCCATGACCGGCAGCGATGCCGGGATGGAACTCGAGCAGGTGCCCATCACCTACAGCTTCTGGTTCGGATGGGTCGACTTCTATCCGAACACCGAGGTCTACAACTGAGCATCTCTGGGCTGTCGCAGGGCTGTCACATTCGCTTCCTACCCTCGTCTCATCTCTCAATCTCTTGGAGGTGATTCGATGGACTCGGTATTCGTTCTCGCGCAACGCAGTGCAGGCCTGCTGTTGCGGGTTTCGTTGGGCCTGGTCTTGCTGTGGATTGCGGCGCTGAAGTTCGCCGACCCTGGGCCGGTCCGCGGCCTGCTCGCTGCGTCGCTACCGTTTCTCGCCAGCAACACCTTCGTGTATGCGGTGGGTGTGCTGGAGATCACTGCGGCGATCCTTTTGTTCGCGGGCCTATGGGTGCGCTACGTGGGGCTGGGTGCGCTGGTTCTCTTCGGCGGAACGCTGACCATCTTTCTGGTTGCACCGATGATCACGTACGGACCGCATGGCTTCCCGTTCCTGTCCTTGCTAGGGCAGTTTCTGCTCAAGGACGTAGTCCTCGCAGCTGCAGCGATAAACCTCGTTGCTCTAGACAGCGCACGCCAGCGCACGCGGCACATGCAATTGGACACGGCTACGCGCAAGGCAGCGGCTGGTTAGTCAAAAAAGGAGAAATGAAGATGAACATTGTCAAACGAGCTCAGATGGCCGGCACGGCATTAGTGGTGGCCGGCCTGCTGACCGCGGCCGGCTCGCAAGCTGCCCTGGGGGCTGAACCGGGCTTTGGCAACCTGTACCTCAACGGTCAGGTCGTCGGGACCGTAGTGCCACCGGCCCAGGTGACGCCCGGCAGCGGCCTGGATCCGTTCTACAAAGTCACCAACGGCGCAAGCGGACAGCTGGGCATCGCTGGAGTCGGTCCGGGCGAGCCCGGCTTCCACGGCGGCGATTGGGAGGTCTTCACAGTCACATTCAACGTGACGCCCTACCTCTTGACCTCTGGTTCAGCTGTGGCGGCGGCAGCGTCCAAAGGCGACGTGACGGTCACACGCCAGCCGTCACAGGACTTTCGCTGCCCGATCACGTCGACCGCTGTTGCCTGAGAGGAAATTTGTGGTCGGGGGCCGGGAATTGAATCCGGCCCCCGGCCTTTCACTCTCATGCGTAATTTGAGAGCTGCACCAAAGACCCGAGACATCGTGCTGGTCGTCGACGACGACCCCAAGATCGCGGGCCTGGTCCGGATTTACCTGGAACGGGCCGGGTTCGAAGTCGCGGTCGCCGCCGACGGCCTGGGCGCCCTCCGCCTGATGCGGGAGATTGCACCGATGTTGATTGTGCTGGACCTCATGTTGCCCGGCGTTGACGGCAAGACTGTGGCGAGGATCGCGCGCGAGGAAGCGGGCGTCCCGATCGTCATGCTCACTGCCCTCGGCTCGACACGTGATCGCGTCAGCGGGCTCGAAGCCGGTGCCGACGACTACGTGGCGAAGCCGTTCGCCCCGTCGGAGCTGGTCGCACGCGTCCGTTCCGTGCTGCGTCGCGCGAGGCCCGCTCAACCCGCCGCAACGCTGCGACACGGCCAACTCATGCTCGACCTTGAACAGCATCGGGTCGAGCTGGCAGGCCGGTCCGTGGAGCTGAGCCCCGCTGAGTTCGAGATCCTGGCTGCCCTCCTGGAGGCCGGTGGACGTGTGGTCACCCGGGACCAGCTGATCAACCGCCTGCACCCTCGCGGAGAGGGCATCGACGATCGCAGCATCGATGTTTACATCGGGCGGTTGCGCGTAAGGCTGGGCGAGAGCTCGGCTCGGCCGCGCTTCGTGCTCACGGTTCGTGGTGTTGGTTACAGGATGGGAGGTGGATGACGCTGGGATGAATTCACTTGCCGCTCGGATCGCGCTTGCCGGCTCGCTCATCGCAGTCATCGCAATGACCCTGGTGGCAGCCGGGGTCCTTGTGGTCGGTCGCGCGACCTTCGAAGCGCTGATGGCCCAGCACGGGACCGCGGCCGCAGTCTCCTACGAGATGTTCGACAGCTCAGTCACTCGCGTGCTGATCGGAGCCTCGGTGGCAGCGTTGGTCTGTGCCATCGTGCTAGCGATTCTGGTGGCGCGCCAGATCGAGCGCCCGCTGGCTGACGTCGCACGAGCGGCGCGCCGGGTCGCCGCCGGTTCTTACGACGCCCGCGTGGGCCGGCCGAGCTCCCGGGAGCTGGCATCCCTGGCCGACTCTTTCAACCAGATGGCGGCCAGCCTCCAGGACCAGGAGCGCCAGCGGCACGACCTGATCCTCAACTTTGCGCACGAACTGCGGACACCCCTGACAAACCTCCACGGCTACCTACAGGCCCTCCGAGACGGCATGGTGCCGAGGTCAACTGATACTTTTGCCTCGTTGCAGGAGGAGATCGACCGGTTGCTGCGCCTCTCGAAATCGCTCGACGTGCTCGTCGCGGGCAGCACCATGACCAACGAGGAGTGGGTCGAGTTCGACCTGGTTCCGATCGTAGATGCGGTTCTGGAGCTCAACCGGCACACTTTCGAACGCCGAGGCCTGAAAGTGCAGGCTGCCTTGCCTTCGAGCCTGCGCGTGCACGCAGACGCAGACGCGCTGGCCCAGGTGCTCAGCAACCTGCTGCAGAACGCCGGTCGCTATACTCCGAACGGCGGCACCGTCTGGGTGCGAGCCGCGTCTGAGGCTGAGACTGCCCTGTTGTCGGTCGCTAACAGCGGTGACGCCATTCCGGCGGACGATCTTCCGCATCTCTTCGAGCGCTTCTATCGCGTCGATAAGTCGCGCAACGCTGTCCAGGGCGGCGCCGGGATCGGTCTCGCCGTCGTCAAGGAGCTGGTCGAGGCGGCGGGAGGCCGGGTCGGCGTGGACTCGCAGCCAGGGCTGACGCGATTCTGGTTCAGCCTCAGGGCAGCGGCGAAATAGAACGGATCAGCTGATTACGCAAACAGGTCCGTCTCAGGATAGAAATCCGACCACGCGAACCAGAACCCGTAGGTGATCGGTATCTGGTCGAGGACCATCCCACTCAGCGGTCCAGACGTCGCCCTGCCGATGAGACCGTCCCAGGTCGATCCACTTTCAGCATCCACGAGCTCGAGCGGCTTCGACCCTACGCGGAATGTAAGCGTCTTGCCCGCGGGGTCCCGACGGAAGACCGCTCCCGACTCCGTGTTGCCGTCGAACACAACTACAACCGGAATATCCCCGACGATGTCGTCGACGACTTTGTCTTTCGCCAGCGTCTTCACGCTGTAGGCCTTGACGTGGCCGCCAAGGCGCAGGCCGATCACCTTCTCTTTCGCTCCCAGACGCGCGTCGACGACAAGGTCGGCCTGGTCGTGATCGACTCCGAGCTGAGGGCTTCGGTAGTAGGTGTTGTACGGATCGCCGACCAGTGAGGGGTCGAACGCAAGCAGCAGCGTTTCCGGATGCGCGTGGCGCCAGCTCCCCCAGCTTGCCTGGATCGACGCAATCAGCTGCAGACCCTCTCCTGCCAGAGGTCCATCCAAAGCCTGACCGGTGAGATGACTCCACAAGCTGCCCGTCTCGTGGTCGTACATCACGAGCGAATTCCGCACGAGAAGCCCGGAAACGCCGAAGGTCAGCGTGCGATCACCGACCTTGCGGGCATACACGATGCCCGTGTAACAAAGCGGTCACCAGGTGACGGCGATGGCCCGACCGCCAATCTGGTCGTTGACGATCTCAACTCGGCTCAAGAGAGGTATTGGATATGCCTTCGATTCGCGGCCCTGTGTCACACCGATCACCGGCAGGCGGCCGGGCACCCATCCAGCCTCGCTGGGCGCCATGAATTCAGGAGCATCGATGGCTTTGATCCTGTCGCGGGGCACCTGGTATCCAATCTCGTCGGCCGTCAGCGGATCGGGTGCCTGGACGCTTGGGTAGTCGCGCCCTGCCATCTGTTGCGACCCTGTCGTCAGAGAGGGCGAGGCGGGACGGGTGAGGTATAGAGCGCCGACTGCCGACAGCACCGCCAGAGACCCGGCGATCGCCCAAGTCCTGAGGTTGATTCGCATCTGCGCTTTCTTTGATTCCAACACTTCAGCGACCCTCAAATTCCGGTCGGAATAGCCGCTGCAGGTAAGTGTTGTGCATGAGAGTGGTCTGGTGAGTCAGTGGCGCAGCGGGGTACTGCTGACCGCTGTCCTGTCGATCGTCGCGGTGGCCGGCGTCCTCGTCTACCGGCACGTTGAATCTGTCCAGGGTCAAACTGCCACAACCCTCCAACTGGCTCGACTCGACGGGCCTGGGAGCAGTCGCCTTGCTGACTGGCATGGAACCCCGGTGGTGGTCAATCTCTTTGCGTCGTGGTGCCCCGCCTGCCTGACGGAGATACCCGCTTTTGAACGCGCATCCCATGACTATGCCGGGCGGGTGATCATCGTCGGGGTCGACAGCCAGGACTCTCCTACGGCCGGACTCAAGCTTGCCCGCCAACTTGGGGCCACATATCCGTTGCTCGCAGACACAAGCCATGCGGATCTCTACGCGCTGCTGCAAGGCCAGGGCATGCCGGTGACAGCGTTCATAGGTCGCGATGGCACTGTCAGGCGTGTCTACAGCGGAGAGCTCGATGAGGCGCTGCTGCGCCAATTGATCGATCAGCTGCTCCAGACCTGAGCTAGGTCGCCGTGGATTCGATCGCCGCCGCGGTTTGCCACATCGCGTCCGTAGAGGAGCCGGTGACCACTGCCGTGCCGACCGCCGAGTGGACAATCAACAATTGGTGTCCTGAAACAGTCCTGTCTTCCACACCAGAACCGGCCAGGGTCTGACCTTCCAACCAGCTCACGGTGATTCGCGCGCCCGAAGGCGCGGTGTAGACCACGGTCACGATGCCCGTCGAAGCAATCCGATCCATCCTTGCGCCAACGATTTGCATCCCGTCCAGCTGGATTGCAGGTAGCGTCCGACCTGATGCTTGGAGACACCATTGACCAACCTGGGATGCATCGCTGGATTGGATTTGCAGCGGCTCGGATGAAGCAGTGACCGCAGCCTGAACCGGGTCGGGGCGGGAGACGACTGACCATGTCACCCCTGCGGCGGCCACCACGGTTGCGACCGCGACCCCCGCGGCAATGATGCGGAGGCGACCTCGTGTCAGGGAGACGAGCCGCTTTCGATAGGCTTGCTCCGGCTCGTCAGCCGCCCGCCGAAGCTTCGAGGTGAGCAGTTGGTGCGCTCGTATCTCGCTCGTGCAATCGGCACAGTCCTTGATGTGATCGAGTGTGGCCGCGGGCACGAGCTCAATCTCACCGTCTGCCACGGCACCGAGGTACTCGCGGTGCGGAGCGCAGGCGTTCAACTACTTGCCTCCAGCCAGCCTGGACATGACCAGCCGCCGGCCGCGATAGACGCGAGACATGACGGTTCCGATCGGAATGTCGAGGATCGAGGCAGCCTCGGTGTAACTGAGCTCTTCGACTGCCGTCAGATAGAGCGGGATGGCGAACGTAGGTGGAAGTGTGCGAAAAGCGTCCGCAACCCGTGTCAACTCAGCGCGCTCGATGACTCGGCGCTCGACAGGGTTCATGTTCTGCTCGTGCGGGCCGGCCGGCTCGACCACGAGGTCCTCGATTGAGACCAGTGCGGGATGTGTCCCAGCGGCGCGGAGGACATTGAGATGAATGTTGCGCAAGATTCGAAACAGCCAGGCCTTGAGGTTGGTGCCGGCTTGAAACCGCCACTGCGACGCGAGTGCCCGGGCAATCGTCTCCTGAGCGAGGTCCTCGGCCGCTTCGCGGTCGCGGGTCAGCGACCAGGCGAAACGGAGCAGTCGGGGCTGGAGTTTCACGATCTGGGTCGCCAGATCGCCCTCTGGCTCGGGGCTCCTTTCACTCACGGCGGCTACCGCCCTCCATGCCTGAGCCGAGAATACCCCGGCCCCCGCGCCCCGGAGGCTCACGGCGTGGCTTGCGTACGTGGCCATCGTCTGCATAACACAGCACGAGACGCAAACTTCCCGACCTAGGGTTCGGCTGCGCCGGTGGTCGCGCTCGCGGCTCGCCGAAACGCCGCCATTACTGAGTCCACCGAAGGTCGGTCGTCGGAGGATGCGCTGACGTGACTGAGAGTCAGGTGTCCCTCGCGATCGAACACAAAGTCACCGCCCATCTGGGCCAGGTCGAGCTGCTCCGGACGCCAGATCCTTCCCCGCATGATCAGCCGAACGTAGCCCCAGATGGCGCGCGGTGGTGCGATCGCACCCAGACCCCGACGCCTGGACCCGAGGCGCTGATAGCTGGAGCGCTTTGGGTCGGCGAGCCAGAGGAACGGATGGCCCAGGCGATCGGCGAAGGCTTTGAGATGTTCCGGGCTGGCAAATGAGACCACCGCGATCCGCCCTTCCCACGTCGCAATCTCCTGGTCGAACTCCCGCAACTGCGAGAGATGCTCCTGGCAATAGAGTCAACCGAGGTAGCGGAGCAGCACCAGGATGGTCGGACGGCCAAGGAGTCGGCGGGCGGGAAAGACTTGACCATCGAGTGTCATCAGGTCGAAGTCGAGGTCGATCTGCACCGGAAACATGATGCTTTTCTCCCGGCACCGATAGGTGATCCGAGTCACAGAGGTGGCTGAGTTACATAGGCTGCTGTCCCGCGACGTGCTTACGTAACCTCTACGTCACCGCTGCGTGGTAGGCGAAGTAGTCGGCTTGGATCTGAGTCGATCGAGAAATGCCACGCCCAGGCATCGATGGCAAGTAGGGGCCGGGCAGTTCGGCTGATCGCAGAACGCGCAGGACTCAATGGCAGTTCCGCACCTCGAACACTTCATGGCCGTTGGCGTCTGTTCTCTCATTCCTGTTCTCCTGCAACTCGCGTGGCATCTTGCTGCAAAAGCAAGCCCACCAGACGTCCGTCCGACGTGGTGATCGGGGAGCTTTCGAGCATGTGCTTGGTCATCGTCTCGGCCATTTCCTTGATGCTGACGTATGGCCGAAAGGTGCTGGGCCCCGGTCTCATGGCCTGGTCCATCCTAAGTTCGGAATCCTTGTCGAGCTCTTTGGACCTCAACAGGCCAAAGACCACACGCTCGGGGTTGATTACGACGACCGCATCCCAACCCGACGCCCGCACACGCTCGCGAACATCGCCAAGTCGTTCAGCGAGCCCGGCAGTCGGCACATCCCGGCGTGAAACCTCCCCGGCCCTTGGATGCGCCGCGTTGGTTCCTTCGGTGCGAAGCCCCGCGGCCATCCAGTCCAGCTTGCCGGCCACATAGTCGTAAACCTCGCCGAAGCCTAAGCTCTCGAGCCGCCACGCGGCCCTGGGAGACATGTCTCAAGCGGTGTCCCAGCAGTACACGATTACCGGCCGCGCACCGTCGAGGATGCGGACCGCCTCGGTTTCCAGACGCCTGAGCGGGAGGCTGATCGCCCCCGGAAGATGATCCTCCTCGTATTCGTCAGCGGGAAGGACCTCGACAAGCTGAGCACCGCGCTCGACGAGCTTTTGGACCTCGTGGCGGTCTATTTCAGTCGGCATCTCATCAACCTCCCCATTTCGTCATGGCTTCGAGTGCTTGGTTCGGGCAGCCCGACTGCGTGACCGAGAGGGCCCGGCTCCCACCAGGACGGTGTGATCCTCGCCCTCCCAGCGATTCTCTTGTGGATAGAAGCGGGTGAAGTTCAACTGTGCTCCGGGGACCAGCACCGATCGGTCCAGGCGCACGCCGTGCATTCCCAGCCCGAGCGGCTGGGCTGCCCGGTCCTGCACTTCATGCCATCCATCCATTCCTATGTGCAGCAAGAACGGCCGCGAATCCTCGATGACCAGGGAGCGATTCGCCGGCAGCGTGTCGAACGACACTTCCGATCGCCAGTACCAGGTGCCTGCCGCCGGGCGCTTGCCCCCGTAGCGCCGCCAGACCGACTCCAGGAGTTCAATCGGCCGTCGCTGCTCCCGAGCGACCACCAGCTTCAAGAACTCCGCATGTGCCCAAACCAGCGGCATCACGCTTCCGGTCGGCTTGCCGGGTGTGAGCGCAAAGTGCGGAATGGGATCAGAGTCCCAGACCTGCTCAGGCAGCAGCCCGCAGCGGCCGGTCATGCACGCCATCGCCTCCAGGTAAGGCAACGTGTCGTCGCCCGCCAACATCGCCAGGTGTCCTCGTTCCCCGACCAGCAGCGGCCAACCGCGGCCGATCCCGGTCCCGTCATACGGGCTTCCGTCTTGATGCTCGCCATAGCCGTCGCCGTTGTATCGGTGGTACACCGGCCCGCACGGGGTGTCTGTCCGCAGCAAGGCGTCCGCGACTTCAAGGCTGTCGATGATGCGGCGGTCGTTAGCCGAGCGGAGGCCGAGCCTTGCCAGATAGATGAACTCGAGGCCCACCAACGCCTCAGCTGGGACGGTGTCCCCGTTCCGGTTGCGAACCTCAACCCACCCGCGCAGTCCGCCCTCGGCTGCTGAGGGCCCGATTCGAACGTAATAGCCCTCGACCCCAAACCGCCGGCTCAGCTCCGTGCCCTGTACGTAGGTCCAATCTTCGATCCGCTCGTTCCAGCAGTCAGCCAGTTCGAGCACGTACGCCTCGTCGGCCGGATCGAGGTAGGGAGCCGCGCCAACCAGAGCGGCGACTTCGACCGCGAGGGTGAACGGGCTCGCGCCTGGATTCTCCTCCCAGCGATCCTGCGGGCTGACCGGACCGTTTTGGACGACGAACGTGGTGGCGCTGCGGACCATCCGTACGGTCTCTGCGGTTTCCGGCACGCCCAGCTCGCGCAGCTTTGACGCCAGCAGGATCGGGAAGGCGGTCTCGTCCAGCTGAACGCCGGTCCAGTAGGGCCGGCCGTCGGGGAAGAAGTTCTGGCGCCAGGCGCCATCCTGGCCCTGGGTGCCGGCCAGATAGGCGAGCACCCTTCCGGCGTCCTCCCCATGCCCCGCAGCGAGCAGCCCGAAGGCGGCTTCCACCGCGTCACGCGTCCAGACGAGGTGATACCCACCCGGATCGTTGTGGGTGTTGCCCCAGGGGATGGCGAGGCTGGCGACCAGCGCTCCCGGGTATGTGCAGTCCTCGTGGACCTTGAGGACGGTGGCCGACAGGCAGGCCTCCCGGCCAAGCTCGGGAGTCGGTGCGGGCAGCACAAGGCCCTGGCCCCACTCGCGCCAGCCGGCGACAAAGCGTTCTCGGATGCTCTCGTAGCCTTCCGACAGGCTGGAAGCGGCCAGCGTGCGGGCCCCTTCCGGCGTCTGGGCAAGACCCAGCGCAAGCACACCTTCCGGGGCACTGAGCTCGGCCATGAGCGCCACGTTGCCGGCTTGGGCGCGCGTGAACGTGTAGGTCATCGCTCCATTGCTGGCGAAGTCCTGCCATCCATCCGAGTACCCGAGATAGCCCGCACTCGCCCTGGCAAACGTCTTGTCGCCGAGCAGGCACAGGTTTCGGCCGTCGCTCTGCGCGAAGAGTCCCCTGCCGATCCAGGCCGTGTTGTTCCACCCGCTCATCCCCAGATGGGGAGCGAGCAGTGGATAGAGCACCAAGCCCTCGCCCTCCAGCAGGTAATAAATAAGGAGCACATCCCTGATCGGGTCGGGCAGCACCTCCAGTGTGAGGCGGTAACGATCGCCCTCATGGACGATCTTCGCGAGGGGGATGTATGGCTCCGGAGTTGTGAGTCGATAGTTGTTGACCCGCTTGACCTCGGTCCATGAATCTCGGCCCGCGACGATGAAGCCGAGGTCGCGGAGCTGGGGCTGGCCGGTGGCTGGCCAGTAGACCTCGTTGACGATGCCGTGACCGAGCGTCGCCCATAGACGGCTCGGGCCGATGGCTCGGGTCACCAGATCCTTGGCGCTCGAGCTCCAAGTCGGTGGGATACCCGGAGCGCCGAAGGGTTCGACGTCGGGGGGTGCATCCGCTGTCATGCCGACGTCTGGCCTGGGCGGATTTGCATGCTCCAGATGTTGCGTTGGTTCCGGGTTTGCGGGTGTGATCGGCATCACAACAATGCCGTGTTCATCCGAAGCGTCGAGCGAAGAGGCTGAGAGCAATCGGGGATTGTGGAGCGGGCGATGGGAATCGAACCCACGTAACCAGCTTGGAAGGCTGGCGCACTACCATTGTGCTACGCCCGCTTGGCAACGCTGGCGACCTACAAGGCTAGGGCGTTCGTGCGCTGCTTGTAACCAACCTCACTCAAGCCCGTTGTTGGTCGCATATGGAAGGTTGTGCTGGTCGGCGCGGCGATGATCGGTCTGGCCGCTTGTTCGAGCTCGCCTTCGGCTGTGGCGTTGGCACCCAGCCCGGCCGCGACGGCAGCTGCATCGCCCGCACCGACCCTGACAGCCTCTGACCTCACAGGCGCGGTGACCATGACCGGCGGCATCAATGAGAGCTCCCCGTATACGACTCCACCGCGCTGCTGGATGTACCCAGTCAACGGAACGTACGATCAGGCCACGGTCGTCTACTTCAACCTTGGTCCGTCGGATGGCTACGTGCAGATGGTGATGCGGGGCTGGCACGGCACCGGGACCTACACCGTCGATTCATTCGGGAATGGGAACTACGTCGACTACTTCAATCTAACGGTCACCGTCGCGACCGCCACCTCGACTCGGCGCGCGCAGGCGCACGTCACGGGCACGTGGGCGTGCATCCCGCAGTAGTGGGTAGGTGCCACGGCCAACGCCCGACGCTCGTAATCAAGCCCATCCGATAGAAGGAGGGCCTTTCATTAGGCGCACGGCCATTGTGCTAGGCGAGCGAGGCGGGTGATTAGAGTACCGATCACCAATGCCGGGGTGGCTCCTGCAGAACCTGCACATAGTCGTTGCCGCGGTCGTCACGGCTGCCGTACTCGCTGTGTACTACCGGTGGCGGGCAGTGGTCCTTCGTCGCGCAGTGCAGAGCGGAGCGCCCGTCACGTTCGACGCGTGGCTGCGGGGCACCGTCGCACCTTACCCACGGCGATGGCGCGAAGGCCGGGTGCAACTTGGTCTCGGCGCACCGGTGTGGAAGCCACGAGTCGGGATCGTTCGCCGGCCGGTCGAGCTTCCGATGTCCGCGGTCGTCGAACAGATCCGGCGCGTGTCTGGTGTGCGCGAGATCTTGAGCGTCAGCGCGAACTGCATGGTCATGCTCGTGCAGGCGAAGGAGGTGGCCCTCGAGCTCGCCGTACGCACGCCTGAGCTCCTGTCCATTCTGCAGGCGCTCGAGTCGCGCTCGGGCGGAGGCTGGCGCGTGCCGTCGACAGTCACGGTCAATGTCATAAGGGCCGGTGAGGCCACCAGCTCCGAGTTGAAGCGCTGGTAGCCGGTACGGGCGTACGGGCAAGGCCAGCTATTGGAAGCCAAGGGATTGACCGAATCGGCGATCCCCCAGTTGTTTTCGAACCTATCATCCGCACAGGAAGGCCCGAAAACGTGAGTGGTGCACCGGTCAACCCCATCGGAGTCGAACCCCAACCCGGTTCGGTCCGCCCTCGCCGCCACCTGTTCGGTGCCAGCCTGGCGCTGGTCGCGCTCGTCACGATGCTTGCCGTCGGGGTCGTGTACGCAGGCGTGCCAGGTGGTCTGGGCAAGCAAAGCGACGGCCACGGATCGCTCACGCGAAACATCTCTGTCGTCGTGGCGGCGCGGGAGATCCCGCCTAGCCAGCGCATCTTTCCTGACATGGTCAGAACGTCAGTCATCCGTGCGACCGACCTACCTCCTCACGCATTCAGCAAGCCGTCCGACGTGTGGTTAAGTCGGGCGGCCGTCCCGATACAACAGAACGAGATAATCACCAACGATCTTCTGGCCGTCGCGTGCCAGGGCTATTGCCCGCTTCCTTCGGACATTGTGGCCCTCACGTTGCCCATTGACGTCCTGGGCCCTACACGCTTCACAGCGGCGGGCGACTACGTCAATGTCATCGCGACCGTCAACACCGCCGTTTTTTCACCAGTGCACCCACGTTCGGTGTCACAAACGGTCTTCACAAGCGTTGCCGTGATCCGCATTACCCCGCCCCGAACCAACGACGTAGGCCCGGACCGCATGACGATCGCAGCTTCGCTCTGTGACGCGCAGTACATCTACTGGTTCGCTGTCAATGCTTCCCTGAGGTACACCGTCGCGTCTGCGGACTATTCAGCCGAGCTCGCCTCGGCGGACAGCCGGTGCGCAGGCCCGATAGGGCCTGCTCAAGTAGACGCGCGATGGGGGTTCTCAACCGCTAGCCCGTCACGGCCTCGGTAGGGATCAGGGAGGACTCGACCCCTCCGACGCAGTCACCCTGGTAGCCCGTACGGGATTCGAACCCGTGATCTCCGGCTTGAAAGGCCGGCGTCCTGGTCCACTAGACGAACGGGCCGTTCCCGACCGAATTATTGCCGACCCGCTCTCAACGAAAACTGTGGTGGGCGGCGAGGGTCTCGAACCCCCGACCTCCAGCATGTCAAGCTGGCGCTCTTCCAGCTGAGCTAGCCGCCCCCGTCGGGGAGTCGCAGTGAACGACTTATTGTAGGAGCGATGCCTCCATACATCGGCCGGCGCATGCGCCGCGTCGAAGACGAGCGGCTGGTCACGGGCCGCGGTCGCTTCGCAGGAGACATCGAGCTCGACGGCCTCGTCCACGTTGCGTTCAGCCGCTCCACGCTGCCACACGCCCGCATTCTGTCCATCGACGCCGAGAGCGCCCGGGCCTTGCCGGGCGTGCTCGAGGTGTGGACCGCGGCGGACCTTCCCGAGGTCAAAGAGGGACTCAACGACTGGGTGCCCAACGATGCCCTCGCGCGCCCGCGGCCGATCCTCAACGGTGACGAGGTCAACTACGTCGGCGAGGCTTACGCCGTGGTCGTGGCCGAGACCGCCTACCAGGCGCACGACGCGGCCGAGCAGGTGCTGGCCGAGCTCGATCCTCTTCCTGGCGTGGGCGACGTCTTGACCGCGACCGCCCCCAACGCACCGCTCGTGCACGCGGACACGGAAAGCAACGTCTCGCGCAGCAAGAAGGTGTCCTACGGCGACATCAAGGCCGCCTTCGCAGCGGACAGCGTCACGGCGAAGATCCGCTTGCGGACCGCACGCGTGGCGGGCGCGGCGATGGAGCCGCGCGTGGTGACCGCGACCCCCGATGACGAGACGGGCGGGCTCAAGGTCTGGACGTCGACGCAAAACGTGTTCGGCGTGCGCGGGGCGATCGCGGGCCCGCTGGGCCTCGAGGAAGAGTCGGTGCGGGTCCTGGCCGAGGACGTCGGCGGTGGATTCGGCGCCAAGGGCAGCGCGTTTCCCGAAGAGGTCCTGACCGCGCTCGTCGCGTGGCGTTTGAAGCGGCCGGCGCGGTGGGTCGCGACCCGCAGCGAGGACGGGGCCACCACCGCGCAGGGGCACGGCTCGGTGATCGAGCTCGAGATCGCGTCCGACCGCGACGGCAAGCTCCGCGGATTGCGCGGCCGCCTGATCCACGACATGGGCGCCTATTCCGCGAGCGGCGCGAACCAGCCCGACATCATCGTCGCCCACATGCTGTCCGCGTACGTGATGCCCGCCATGGAGGTCGAGTCGCAGGTTGTTTTCACCAACGCGGTGCCCTCGGGTTTCATCCGCGGCGGCGGTCGCCCCCTCGGCAACTACGCAGTGGAGCGGGCGCTGGACCAGCTCGCCTACGCGCTCGGCATCCCTCCTGTGGAGGTGCGCCGGCGCAACCTCATCCAGCCCGAGCAGATCCCGTTCACGACGGGGTACCCCGCCGGTAGGCGCGGCCTTGTCTACGACAGCGGCGACTATCCGCGTCTTTTGAGCCTGGCGATGGAAAAGGTCGGCGACGTGCCGCAACACCTGGACGACGGCCGGCTCGTCGGCTTCGGCGTCGCATGCTGCGTCGAGTCGACCGGCTTCGGCGGCGAGGAGCCCGCGAAGCTGCGCGTCAACAGGGACGGCACGGCGGAGCTGTACATCGGCTCCACGCCGCAGGGCCAGGGGCACCAGACGATGGCCGCCATGGTGGCGGCGGACCGGCTGGGCTGGCCGTTCGAGAAGATCCGCGTCGCCGCCGGCGACACGCGCAACACGCCGCCCGCGGACCTGACCGCCGGCAGCCGCAGCGCCGTGCAGGTCGGCAACGCGACGGCCAAGGCGGCGGGGACCATGCGCAGGCGGCTGCTCGAGCGCGCGGGCGAGGTCCTGGAGGCGGACGCCGCGGACCTGGTCATCGAGGATGGCCGGATCGCGGTCCGCGGGGCGCCGGCGAAGAGCGTGCCCGCGCGCGAGGTCATCCCGGCCGAAGGACTCGAGGTGCTCGAGAGCTTCGACCCCAAGCGCCCGCTCACGTACTCGAGCGGCTGCCACGCGGCCGTGGTCGCGGTCGATCCCGACACCGGGCTGGTCGAGATCCTGCGTTACGTCATCGCCCACGACACGGGCCAGGCGATCAACGAGCTCATCGTCGAGGGCCAGATGCACGGCGGCTACGCGCACGGCGTCGGCTACGCGCTGCACGAGGCGGCGACGTACGACGCCGACGGCAGCTATCGAACCGCCAGCTTTCTCGACTACACGATCGTGAGCGCCGGCGAGGTCGCCGCGGTGCCCGAGCTGGTGCACATAAACACCCCGACCGACGCCAACCCCGAAGGCTTCAAGGGCGCCGGCGAGAGCGGGACCATACCCGCGCCGGCGGCTATCTCCGCCGCGGTCGAGGACGCGCTGCGCAAACGCAAGCCCGACGCGGTCGTCGACACGCTCCCGATCACGTCCGATCGGATCGTCGAAATCCTGGGTTCGTAGCTCTGTCAAGCGATCCGCGCGCGACAGCTCCTCCGGTCAACGTGGGCGGGGTCAACTGGCGGCGCAACCTGGCCGCGCTGTGGTTCGCCGAGTTCATGGCGATCTTCGGCTTTTCGTTCGCCTTTCCGTTCCTCTCGATCTTTCTCCACCACGACCTCGGCGTGGCCAACGGGCCTGACCTCGACCTTTGGACGGCGGCCTCGGCCAGCTCGTCCGGCCTTGCGATGGCGATCGCGAGCCCGTTCTGGGGACTTCTCGGCGACCGGTTCGGGCGCAGGCCGATGCTCGTCCGCTCGATGCTCGGCGGCGCGATCACTGTCGGGCTCATCTATTTCGTCCAGAACCCGGCCGAGCTGGTGGCGCTGCGCTTTCTGCAGGGCGCGACGAGCGGCACGGTCGCCGCGGCCACCGCGCTGGTCGCCGCGGAAACGCCGCGCTCTCGCGTCGGCTGGTCGCTAGGAGTTGTCAACTCGGGCGTCGCGCTGGGAAGCGCGATCGGGCCGGTGGTCGGCGGACTTGCGGGTAATTTTTTTGGGTTGAGGCTCGTGTTCCTCGGCGGAGGCATCTTGCTGCTGCTATCGCTGATCCCGGTCTTCGTGGTCGTGCGTGAGAGCCCGCTGGCCCCGAAGCCCGGGCCACGGGTGAGCGCGCTGTCCCTGCTGCGAGCCCAGCCGGGGTTGCTTCGCGCGCTCTCGGTGCTCATGACGGCGCAGGGGCTGGTCAGCCTGTGCAACTCGGCCGCGCAGCAGCTGGTGGTGCTGCGGCTGCTGGGGATGCTCAGCACCGGCGTGTCCGCGGTCGCCGGTCTTGGCTTCAGCCTGGCTGGGATCGCGAGCAGCGTCGCGGCCGTCGGGTATACGCAGGTGTCGCGGAAGATCGGTTACGTGGGCACGTCCGCGGCCGCCGCGGTGGCGGCGGCGATAGCGATCGCGCTGATCGGGATCTCGCCGTGGCCGGCGCTGATCGTGGTGGCCATCGGGCTGAACGGATTGTTCACAGGTGTCGTGATACCGGCGACCGCGAGCATGATCGGGCTCGAGACGCCACACGACGCGCAGAGCACGGTCTTCGGATTCAACGCGAGCGCGATCGCGATGGGGTTCTTTCTCGGGCCGTTGATCGGAGGCGCGGTGGCCGCGACGTCGGGTGTGCAGGTGGCGCTGTACGTGATCGCGGGACTGTCGGTGGGCCTTGGCGCCCTGGTCGCTACGGGAGCGCGCGAACCCCAGATCAACCCGTGAGGATTCCTTAACCCCCGTTTCGCGCAATCAGGAGGCATATCTCTCGGTTGATAGCCCCGCTTTGCGCAAAGTGGACGTATCCCGCCCGTTCAGGGCGCTCCTGACCGTGGCCTCGACTGTCTCCGCTCGGTTGTAGATGTCCGATGCCGTGAACCGCAATACATGGAACCCGGCGTTGATCAAGAGATTCTGGCGACGGTTGTCCTCAACGAGTCGGTCGCGGTGATTGCCGCCATCGAACTCGATGACGAGTCGAGCCTGTCGGTAATAGATGTCAGCCCGTCCGACAAATCGTCCCTGTCGGTCGTGGAGATCCGCCTGAACCTCTGGTCTTGGCAAGCCGGCGCGCACCAGCAGCCAGCGAAGCCGGGTCTCCATCGGCGATTCAGCTGGCATCGCCAGCTGTCCAAGTCGTCGCAGGCGAGGGCACGCCAGCAGCGATGGCCGGTCGACTAGTCCTGCCTTGAGCGCAGCATCCAGGGCGATCAGTGTCTCGACGTCACCGAGGCGGAAGCTCAGATCGGAAAGAGTTCGATGAACAGTCAGAACCCGGAGACCGCGGACAACGGCAGCTTCGATGTTGCAGCGGCGGCGAACGGTCAGGCCAGCACGCGACCGCGCTTGCGAGTCCGGCGGCACGATGACCTCAATTGGGTGAATGGGATCGAAGTCAAGGCCATGAAGCCAAGCCGCGGTGACACCCGCGAAGACGGCCTCCGGCGGCAGCATGCGCATCCACCCCTGGAGCAGCTTCCAGGGATCGTCCGGCAGACCAGCGTACGCATAAAGACCTCGACCAATCCGGCGCCACGCCTTACCTCTGAGCAGCTCGCGACTGAGGCCTGCGCGACGGGCCTCGTCAAGGGAGAAGGGACGTTTCATGAGCTCAGGCGGGATCCACGGGCGTCGGGCCACGCTGCAAGGGTCGCCGACATCGTGGGTTCATGCCAACCCAGCCTGTTAAGGCCCCGTTTTGCGCAAACCGGAGGCATTTCGCGGTGTTGACAGCCCCGCTTTGCGCAAAGCGGAGGTGCTTTAGTCGGCGGGCTTGAATGGCGTCAGCTTCTCCAGGTCTTCCTCTTCGATGTTCGCGAACAACGCAGCGTCGTCGCTCCGATCCAGGAACCGGCGCGGCAGGATCACCTCGCCCTTGAAGAAACCCTCCGGCAGCAGCACCACCCCCACCAGCTGGTCGTCGTCGAAGAGCACGTCCTTCACAGTGCCCAGCTTCTTCCCGCTCTGCCCCAGCATCACGTTCTCGCCACCGTCGATCTCGAGCGAATCCGCCGGCTTGTTCGCGACCTGCTCGATCCAGTGCGGCGCCTCGGGCGACGCGGTCAGGGGACCCGCCGCGTCCGCAGCGACCTCGGTCGTCGATTCTTCCTTCTCGCGGTAGCTCAGATACGGCGGCAGAAGCCGAACGTCCCGGGCGCTCAGGCTCAGCTCGACCCGGTCGTGCGTCACCGAACTGGCCGCGTCCTTGGGCACGACGAACTCGTCGTTCACCAGGTACGAACCTGGCGAGAAGCGGTGGCCCGAGAACGAGGGACTCTCCTTCACCACCAGCGCCCGCAGCCCGTAATCAGGCCCGACCAGCAGGTGCACGAGCTTGCCGATCTCCCGCCCGTCGCTCGAACGCACCTCCGCGCCGAGGTGAAAGTCTTCGTCAGCCATCGCCACCAGCGTAGCGGCGTCGCGGGCGCGCGATCCTCTAATGTGGATCGTCGCCCGAATGGAAAACCTGAAGACGCCCCCGCCCGCCATGATCGATCCGAGCAAGAAGTACAGCGTCACCGTGCACACTTCGCGCGGCGACTTCGTGATCCAGCTCGTCGATTCCGGGGTCGCGCCGCAGACCGTCAACAACTTCGTCTACCTCGCCCAGAACGGCTTCTATCGCGGCCTCACGTTCCACCGCGTGGTCCCCGGGTTTGTCGTCCAGGGCGGCGACCCTTCCGGCGACGGCACCGGCGGACCGGCCTACAAGTTGCCCAACGAGACCAATCCCTCGAAATGGCCGCGCGGCACTGTCGGCATGGCTTCGAGCGCGGCCGGCGTGAGCGGCTCGCAGTTCTTCATCACGCTAGGCGACGCGCCTTTCCTCGCGTCCAACGGCGTGTACAACCGTTTCGGCCAGGTCACGTCGGGCATGGACGTCATCGACCAGATCAAGGTCGGCGACACGATGTCGTCGCTCGACGTCACCGCCTCGTGAGGCGGACGCTCCTCGGACTCGTCGCCCTCACCGCCCTCGCGGCGACGGCGTGCGGCTACAGCGACCCGTACGGTAGCAACCCGGCGGTCGCGAATGAGAGCCCGAATCCTTCGGCGAGCCCGAGCGTCTCGCCCGGAGCCGACGACTGCAACGCCGGCAACGGCCTCCAGGCTGTCACCTACCCCGACGGGCTCAAGATCATCGACCTGAAGGTCGGGACCGGCGATGCCGCCAAGGCCGGTGAGAACGCCGAGGTGCAGTACACAGGCTGGCTCACCGACTGCCGGCAGTTCGACTCCAGCCGCTCCCCCGGCCGCACGACGTTCACGTTCCAGATCGGTCAGGGCCAGGTCATCGGCGGCTGGGACGAGGGTTTGCTCGGAATGAAGGTCGGCGGGAAGCGCAAGCTGATCATTCCTCCCGAGCTCGCGTACGGCGCGCAGGGACAGACCGACCAGACGACCGGCGCCCAGATCATTCCGCCCAACGCGACGTTGCTCTTCGAGATCGAGCTGAAGAGCGTCAAGCCGGGGCCGAGCCCATCACCGTCGCCGAAGCCGAGCCCAACCCCAAGCCCGTCCAGATAAAAAACCCGGGCCGCGCTGGCGCAGCCCTCAGGTGACGGTCAGCGTTCCCTTCATCCCAGATGCCTCGTGGCCTTGCTGGGTGCAGTAGATCGTGTAGGTCCCGGTGTCGATGTTGTTGATGGTGAAGACGACCGAGTCTCCGGCCGACACCAGCTCGCTCACGGCGAGGCGGTTGCCAGTGCTGTCGCGGATCGCCATGTCGTGCTGCTGGGACCCCGAGTTCACGAGGAAGAAGACGGCCTTCCCGTGCGGCATGGTGATGGTGGAGGGGGCGAACTTGAACTCGGTCATGGTCACCATCGTCGAGCCCGCGGGCTGGTTCGAGCCGCTGCCGCCGCATCCGGCGAGCAGAGCCGCCGCGGCCAGGCCAAGCGCCAGAGCTTTCATTTGCCTGCCGTAATCCCCACGTACAGAATCAGGAACAGGAACACCCAGACGACGTCGACGAAGTGCCAGTACAGCGTAACCGCGGCCGGGCCGACGTGGTTGCGCGAGTCGAACTGGCCGCGCGAGGCTCGGTACAGGATCAGGATCAGCAGGATCAGCCCGCCGAGCACGTGGGCGCCGTGGAAGCCGGTCATCGTGAAGAAGGCGCTCGCGAAAGTGTTGGCGGTCAGGTTCAGGCCCCGGTTGAACGCATTGATGAACTCGTACAGCTGGCCGAACTCGAACCCGAATCCGAGCACGATCGTGGTGATCTGCAAGACGAAGAACCGCTGCCGGTTGTCGTGGGCGAGGGCGTCCAGCGCGAAGTGGCATGTCACGCCGCTGGACAGCAGCACCACGGTGTTGAGCGCGGGGATGCCCAGCCAGCTCACGTAGTACTCCGGCTGGCTCGATGGCGGCGCCGGCGGCCACGTGTTGGGATGCGACCCGAAGAGATAGAAGTAGGTCGCGAACAGGCTCCCGAAGAACATCACCTCGGAGGCGAGGAAGATGTACATGCCCATCATCCCGGGCTTGATCGCCGGGTACTGCGGGGTTGGCTCGCGCTGCATGCTCGCGACGGCCATCAGTGGTGCACCTCACCGTCCGTCGACGGGCTCGCGCTCGGGAACATGCGCACGTCCTCGACCAGCACCCAACCGACCACTCCGTAGAGAAAGATCAGGCCGCCGATGACCAGCAGGCCGATGCGCACGGTGCCGTCGAAGGGAACCGCCGCCAGCGCGAGAAACAGCGCGCCGACGCAGATGATGAACGGGTAGTTGCTGCTCGGAAACAGGTGAATCCCCAGCTGGTGGGCGCGCGCCGCGTAGTCGATGGTCGCGTCCGCCGCCTCGGCCGGCAGCTCCAGGTCGTAGCGTGAAGCCTCGGCCCGCCTCGGATCGGCGTCGCGCCAGGCCTTGAATGCCGCGGAAGCCATCTCGCTCGAGGGCCACAGCTTGTAGCCGTCGTTCCGGCAGTGGTCCAGGAACCGCTGCGTCTGCAGCCCGCAGTTCGGACATTGCACCGACAGGCTGGGGTTGGAGATGTCGACGTAGCGAGGTTTCTGAGCGCCGGCCACGATCGATCTGGATTCTATCCGCTCCCACGGCCGCGATTCCGGCCGCCGATATACTTCCATCTCGTGATCAGTCGCGCTCGAGCGCTCTTCACGCCGCTCGGCCTCGGGGCCCTCGCCATCGCACTCAGCTCCTGCGGTGTCGGCGGTCTGAGCCCCATCTTTCCCACACCCGTCTCACCGAACGGCCAGGGCATCTACACGACCTACGAAGGCATCTCGGTGGCCGCGATCATCGTCTTCATCGGCGTCGAGGGGGCGCTGCTGTGGGTGGTACTGCGCTACCGCCGCACAGTGCAGCCGCCCGGCTACGTCCCGCCGCAGATCCACGGTCACAACGGACTCGAGATCGGGTGGACGCTCGCGCCGCTCGCCATCGTGCTCTTCATCGCCGGCTACAGCTTCGTCGAACTGCAGCGCGACTTCCAGCCGATCAGCAATGAGCAGATGCTGGTCGTCGTGAGCGGGTACCAGTTCGGCTGGAAGTACGACTATGGCAACGGCGTCGTCGTCAACCAGGCAGGCACGCTGGCGAGCGATGTCACACCGTTCGTGGTCCCCACCCACACGCTGGTCAAGCTCCAGTTCCGCGGCACCGACGTGATCCACTCGTGGTGGGTGCCGGCGATCTCAGGCAAGACCGACGCCGTGCCCGGCTACGACAACTTCTCGTGGCTCAAGATCGACCAGCCTGGCAGTTGGCGCGGCGAGTGCGCCGAGCTGTGCGGGGTCGGACACGCAACGATGCAGATCATCGTCCAGGCGATGGACCAGTCCGATTTCGACGCGTGGATGGCCAAACAGAAGGCAGCGATCGCTGCCTCGCCATCCCCCGGGTAGGATAGGAACCGGATGGCTACCACAGTCCTCCCGCGGCCCAAGGCCTACGACGACACATTCTTCAAGCCGATCAGCCTCTGGCTGACGACGACCGATCACAAGCTGATCGGGATCATGTACATGGTCACCGCGATGCTCAGCTTCGTCGTCGGCGGGATCTTCGCGCTAATCATCCGCCTGCAGCTGTCACAGCCCAACCTGCACATCGTCGACGCCGCGACCTACAACCAGATCCTGTCGGCGCACGGCGTGACGATGATCTTCTTCTTCGTCACGATCTTCGTCACCGGGATCGCGAACTACATGGTCCCGATCATGGTCGGCGCGCGCGACATGGCGTTCCCGCGCGTCAACCTGCTCGGCTTCTGGCTGATACCCGTCTCGATCGTCCTCTACTACTGCGGCTTCTTAACCGGCCATGCGCTCGACGCGGGCTGGACGGGCTACGCGCCGCTGACCGAGCAGGCCTACCAGAACCACAGCCTCGGGGTCGACTTCTGGGCGATGAGCATCATCGTGTGGGCGATCAGCGGCATCATGGCCTCGACCAACTTCCTGACCACGATCGTCGCCCTGCGCGCGCCGGGCATGCGCTTCTCGCGCCTCCCGCTGTTCGTGTGGGCGCAGATCTCGACTTCGATCCTCTTGCTGATCGTCGGCGCGCCGCTTGCGGCGGCGATGATCCTGCTCGAGTTCGACCGCCAGCTCGGCACGCAGTTCTTCACCACCTCGGGCCGGCCCGTGCTGTACCAGCACCTGTTCTGGTTCTTCGGCCATCCCGAGGTCTACGTGATGATCCTGCCCGCGTTCGGGATGATCTCCGAGATCGTCCCGGTCTTCGCGCGCAAGCCGATCTTCGGCTACATGTCTATGGTCGCCGCGCTGTTCGGCATCGTCTTCCTCTCCATGACCGTGTGGGCGCACCACATGTTCACGGTCGGCATGAACACATACGTCGAGGGCTTCTTCATGCTCATGACGATGCTGATCGCGGTGCCGACCGGCATCAAGTTCTTCAACTGGATCGCGACCGCGTGGTGGGGATCGATCGACTTCACCGTGCCCATCAAGTTCGTCTTCGGATTCCTCGCCACCTTCCTGATCGGCGGGATCACCGGCATCTACCTCGCGTCAGTACCAGTCGACACGCAGCTGCACCAGTCGTACTACGTGGTCGCGCATCTGCACTACGTGCTGTTCGGCGGCAGCGTGTTCGCGATCTTCGCGGGGATCTACTACTGGTTCCCGAAGATCACCGGCCGGTTGCTCGACCGCAGGCTGGGCGAGTGGCATTTCTGGCTGACGTTCATAGGCTTCAACGGGACGTTCCTGATCATGCACACGCTCGGCCTCGAGGGTATGCCGCGCCGTATCTTTACCTACTCCAACGAGGCCTGGGCGACCACCAACCTGATCATCACGGTCTCGTCGTTCCTGATCGCGTTCGCGGTGGGGCTCTTCCTGGTCAACATCATCCGCAGCTGGAACAACGGCGAGATCGCGGGCAACGACCCGTGGCAGGGCAACACGCTCGAGTGGGCGACGACGTCGCCCCCGCCGCCCTACAACTTCGAGCGCGTCCCGCCGGTGCGCAGCTTCATGCCGCTGCGTGACCTGCGCGAATCGGGCGAGTTGGTGGAGGAAGAGCCGCCGGCGCCGGCTTAGGCCGGATCCTGGCCTGCGTCCGGGTGACGCAGGACTTCGAGACCGGAGGCAGAGGACCAACGCATCATCCGCCTGTCCTTACCAAAGCTGATGAAGCCGGCGCGCTCGATGTCGACAGTGAACGCGTGATACGGCTCAACCGGCCGCCAGTTGATGGCGGCTTCTTGCGCGTCCTCGAGCGCCGCTTTGCGCGCTCGGTCCTGCACCTCGGCGGCGCGACCATACAGCTTGAGGTCGCCGAAAGGCGCATCGTGGTGGGTCTGCGGAGTGGCGAGGCTGATGCGCGGGTCGCGAAGGAGGTCGAGCGCCTTCTTCGAACGCCACATCATGCCGAGCATGAGCTCGCCGTCGACGATGTACACCTCGCAGGGGCTGATGCGCGGCCAGCCGTCGGCGCGGTTCGTGGCCAGGATCAGGATGCCGGTGTCACGAAGCCGCTCGTGGGCGAACGCCGCAAGCTCAGGCGCGCCGGCCGCGAAGTCCTTCCAGCTCATTCAAGGGGCCCCCACGAAGTCACGGCGAGCGGCTCCGTCGTCCGCTCCGCGGCCGACATCACCGGTCCTCGGACTTCGTGGGGATTTCGTTTATCGGTGCTCGGGGGAAGGTTCGGCCTCGATGGCGTCTTCGGCGGCGCGGTTGCGGGCGTCTCCGCGCAGCACCCAGTATCCGAGACCCACAACCCCGAGGGCGGCGACCAGGAAGGTGATGCTCATGAAGAGCCAGGCTGGGACCCATTCGCCGGCGAGATAGACCACGGCGTCAATTATCGCGAAGCTAGAACGACGGGTCAGGGGGTTACCAGTTAGGACTTGTTGATCAACCTCATCGACCTGTTGATCCTGGTCGCGGTTGTGGTCGGCCTGGCGAACGGGTACCGCCGTGGTTTCTGGCTATCCCTCGCGCAGTACGTGGGCCTCGTCATCGGAGTGCTCCTCGGGGCCGCGTCCGCGAGGTACGTGCTCGACTACCTGCAGATCAGCAACCCGAGCGCGCGGCCACTCGGGGCGGTGCTGGTGCTCGTGATCGGGGGCAGCCTGGGCTCGAGCATCGGCTTCGCGGTGGGCGAACCCATCCGCCGCAAGATCCTTCGCACCGGCGTCCACACGTCGACCGACTCGGTCACGGGCGCCGCGCTCTCGGGCTTCGCAGTGCTGGTGATGTGCTGGTTCCTCGGCCTGAGCTTTGCCCGCGGGCCCGTCGCGGAGATCGCGCAGCAGATCAACCGCTCGGTGGTGCTGCGGGCGATGGACTCGATCGCGCCCCGTCCTCCAGGCCCGCTCGCGAGCGTGGCGCAGGTCCTGGCGGGAGTGCAGTTTCCGCCGGTCTTCGCCGGCCTCGAGCCGACTCTGCCCGGCGCCTTGCAGGTCCCGGCATCCGTCGACACCCCGGCCGTGAACCACACCGCGCAGAGCGTGGTCAAGGTGTCAAGCGTGGGCTGCGGCGGCATCGTCACCGGCAGCGGCTTCCCGGTCGGCAACGGCTACGTCGTGACCAACGCGCACGTCGTCTCGGGCACGCGGTCGCACACGATCACCAGGCCGGACGGGACCACCGTGCGCGCGGAGGTCGTGTACTTCGACCCGGAGCGCGACGTCGCGGTTCTTTACGCGCCCGGCTTCAACGTCCAGGGCGTCACGTTCGGACCCGCCCAGCGCGGGACGCAGGGGGCTGTGATCGGCTACCCGGGCGGCGGGCCGGAGAAGATCGTGCCCGCGGTGGTGGACGGCTCGGTGGCGGCGCAGGGCCGCGACATCTACAACCAGAACCTGATCACGCGCCAGATCTACGTCCTGCAGGCCAGCGTGCACCCGGGCAACTCGGGTGGCCCGGTGATCGACCTGCAGGGGCGGGTGCTGGGGATGGTGTTCGCGACGTCGGCGAGTGATCCGAACCAGGCTTACGCGCTCACCGACGCGGAGATCCAGCCCGACATCAACGACGCCGAGGCGAACCCCTCACCCAAAGACACTTCGCGCTACGACTGCGCCGCCTAACGCCGCATTGGCGGCCGGGCTTGGCCCGGCCGCGACACGCGTGTACCTCGGCCACCAAGCGTTGATTCGCGTGACTGCTTCGTGAGTCCCAACATTTCCGGAGGGAGTTAGGGCCGCGAATCCGGCCGGAAAGGCGAGGCCTGAGTGCACGATCGCGAACGGCCGTTGAGCGGCCCGAAGTAGAGGGAACCCGGCAGGGTTCCCTCTACTCTTCCTCTGGTTTTCCTTCCTCGATGAGCATCACCGGGATGCCGTCCACGATCGGATAGAGCACACGGCACACCGGACAGCGGAGCTTGTCCGGCTCCACTAGCTCGACCTTGGTGTGGCATTTCGGACACGCCAGGATTTCGAGCAGTTCTTGAGAGATCACGTGCGCATGGTAGTACCGTTGCGCCGATGATTCTGAGGCGGCTCTACCTCTACCTCGTCAGCGCCGCGGCGCTAGGGGTTCTGGCAGTCGGTCTCGTCCTCCTCGGCGCCACCGTCGTGCTCTTCGTCCTTCACGATCCAAGCGCCCGTTACAACCGCGGCGCGCTCGCCATCTACAGCGCGATGACGCTCGTCGCGCTGCCGGTCTGGGCCGTGCATTTCGGCTTCGCGCAGCGCTTCGCCCTCCGCGATCCTTACGAGCGCGCGTCGGCGCTTCGCCGCCTCTACCTCTACTGGGCGTGCCTTTTCTCCGCGCTTGGGGCGACGCTGACGATCGGTTTCGGGGCGTCGCAGCTGCTTCTGCCCGTGCTCGACGGACAGCCGTTCAATCTCGTTCCGACGGCGCAGCTCGGCTGGGCGACGGTCGTGCTGGCCGCAATCTGGGCCTCGCATTTCGTGATCGCGGGGCGCGACCGTGCCGCCACTTCGGAAGAGGGCGCGTCGGCGACGCTGCGGCGCTGGTACATGTACATCGCGGTGCTGGCCGGCCTGCTCGCCATGCTGGCGGGCACCGCGTCGCTGCTGCATGCCGCGTGGACGGATCTCACGCTCGGGACCGTCAACGCCCTTCTTTCGGGCCCAGCCGGGCTCGCGATCGCCGGCCTGGTGCTGTGGGGGGTGCACGCGCGCGTGATCGCGCTTCGGTACACGGCCGACGACAGGCACTCGACCCTCCGCGCGCTCGAAGGATTCATCGCCGTCGCCATCTGCATCGCCGTCGCGCTCACCGGCGCGAGCCAGATCCTCTACTACCTGGTCGCGCGAGCGCTTGGGGTCGACAATCCCGGCGACGCAGGCACTAACTTCGTGGCCGCCGCCGCCGGCCCTGGATCGCAGCTGCTCGTCTACGGCGTCGCCTGGTTCCTGGTCAGCCGCCGCCTCACCCGCGACGCGGCAGCTCAAGAAGCCGACCGGCAGGCGGCCATTCGACGCCTCTACACGAACCTCGCGTCGCTCATCTCCCTGGCGGCCATGGCGATCGGCGCGGGCTTGCTGCTGTGGAACCTGGCCGAGCAGATCGAGGCGCCGATCATCGGGGTCACGGCGGAGGACTGGAAGAATGCGGTCAGCCTTTCGGTCACGCTGCTGGTGGTCGGCGGCGCCGTCTGGCTGGCGCACTGGCGGCATGCGCCATGGGCCACGGACAGGGAGTCGCTCAGCCGCAAGCTCTACGTGTGGGCGGCGCTGCTCGGCAGCGTGCTCGGAGTCCTGGCCGGCGGCGTGGGCATCGTCAATGCGCTCCTGCAGCAGCTGTTCAGCGCCAGCCCGACGTTGAGCGACCGCGCCAACCTCGACGTCGGCCACTTCCTCGCCGTCATCGTGGTGGCGGCCGCCGTGGGCTTCTACCACTGGCGGGTCCTTCGCGCCGACGCAGCCGCGCGGCCGCAGCGGCAAGAGCACGAGCCTGAGAAGCCGCGGGTCCAGGTGGTCGCCCCGGTGATGACTGCCGCCGTTGCCGCCGCCGCGGCGGACGAGCTCGGGCCCGACTCGCGGCGATACACGCTCGTGGTCACCGACGCCACCGACGACGACGTCCACCAGGCGCTGTCCACCCTGCCGCCTGCGGCCAGCTACAAGCTCACGCATGCCGAACAGGCCGTTGACGGACGCTGAGGTTCAGGCTTACCTGGACCTCGTCGACTGGCGGCGCCGCGTGGGCGACCTGTTCCGCATCGACGGACCCGGCGCGCTGGAGCGGTTTCGAGATGGACGCAACGAGATCTTCCGCAACCATCCGCAGTCCCCGATCGAGCCCGACGAGCGAGGTTCGTTCATGGGCCTGCACTACTTCGACAGCGACCCCTCGTATCGCGTGGACGCGCGAGTCGAGCCGGCCGACGGCAGCGAGCTCGTCATCGACACCGGCGGCGAGGATGGCGCGGTTCGGTACCGCCGAGCCGGCACGCTGCACTTCGCGCTGCACGGCCAGGACTGCCGGCTGACCGTGTTGAGCCTGGTCCAGTACGCGGGCGGCCTCTTCGTCCCGTTCCGCGACCGCACCTCAGGCCGCGAGACGTACGGAGGCGGCCGCTACCTCTTCGACACCGCGAAGGACACCGATGGGCTTGTGCTCGAGATCACCCCGGGTTCGTCCGACGTCGTGGTCGATTTCAACTACGCCTACAACGCCTCGTGCGCGTACAGCCCACGCTGGGCGTGCCCACTCGCGCCGCCGGAAAATCACCTCGGCGTCGAGGTGCGCGCTGGCGAAAAGATCTACAAGAGCTACTGACTACGCCGGGACGGAGCTGCCCCGGAGCGTCTTGATCAGCTCTCCCGCGCGACCGATCGCCTCGATGGTGGGCAGGGTCGGGTTGTTGAAGGTGAACCCGCCGAACCCGGCGTCGAGGAACGGCCGCAGGTACTCCGCCGCCTCGTCCAGCGACGAGACCACGCGGATCATCGCCCTGCGCTCGGCCGGCAGCGCGTCAACGATCGCCTTCGCCTTCGCGTCGTTCTCGGCGAGGACAAGGCCCACGCCGAGAATGATCATGACGTCCGACGGGTTGCGGCCGACCGCGGCGCAGTGCTCCTCGAAGACGCCCTTCTTTCGCTTCAGGTCGTCGAGCGCGCCGCCGAACCAGTGCCCGATGTCTCCGTGCCTGGCGAGGATGCGCAGCGTGCGCTTCTCCCCACCGCCGCCGATCAGGATCTTCGGCCCGCCCTTCTGAACCGGCCGCGGGACGTTGAGCGCGCGGTCGATTCGGTAAAACGTGCCCTCGAACGACGGCCGCTCCTCGGTGAACATCAGCCTGGCGATCGTCACCGCCTCTTCGAGCCGGTCCATGCGCCGGGCGATGGGCGGGAAGTCGTACCCGTAGCCGGCGTGCTCGTCCTCGTTCCAGGCGGCGCCGATGCCAAGCATCGCGCGGCCCTTGGAGATGACGTCGAGCGTGGTCACCTGCTTGGCGAGCAGCGCCGGGTTTCGATACGTCACACCGGTGACGAGCGTGCCGAGCTTGACACGCGACGTCTGCGTCGCGATTCCCGCCAACGTCGTGTATGCCTCGAGCATGGCCGCCGTTTCCGGGCCCACGCCGCGGATCTGATAGAGGTGGTCCATCACCGTCACGAGGTCGAAGCCCGCGGCCTCAGCCGCGCGCGCCTGCGCGATGACGTGGTCGAAGAGCTTGTCGTGGGGAATGCCCGGATACGTGTAGTTGGGCATGTGAAATCCGAAGAAAGCAGCCATGCCTAGGAGAATACGAGGCGCTCGTCTACCATTCCGTCGAGATGAACTGGAAGACGCTGGCCGGAGTGGCCGTGATGTTCGCTCTTCTGCTCTACGGCACCGTGTTCGTGTTCCTCGCCTTCGACCGCGACTCCAACTCGGTCAGCGACACGGTCCGGCCGTTCATCATCACGATGGCCCCCGTCTGGATCGTCGCCGTCGTCGCCGCGCGGACCGTGCTCAAGCGCGGCTGAGGCCACCCGACCCTATAGATAGAATTTGTAGGATCCCACCGTGGCCATAGAAGAATCCCGTAACGGGAAGCCCAGCGGTATCCAGCTCGTCCAGGTCGAAGGCTTCCTCGAAGTCGCCCGCAGGGGCAGCGTCAGCCGGGCCGCGGAAACCCTCTTCATCACTCAACCGACGCTGACCGCGCGCCTGCACGGGCTCGAGCGCGAGCTGGGCACGCCGCTCTTCCTGCGCACGCCTCACGGCATGCGGCTGACCGACGCCGGCCGCGCGTGGGTGCCGTTTGCGGAGCGAGCACTGCGGGCCTTGAGCGACGGCCGCGAGGCGCTGGCGCAGGTCATGAACGCGTCCGCGGGACACCTGATGATCGCCGCCGCGCCGGCCGTCAGCACCTACCTCTTGCCCGAGCTGCTCGAGCGGTTCGTGGCCGCGCATCCCCGCGTCGAGGTCTCGGTGCGCACCGGCCACTCCGAGGACGTCGTCGAGCTCGTGCTGCGTGACGAGGTGCAGCTCGGGCTCGGCCGTGCCATCCGCCACCCCGACCTCGAGCTGCGGCCATTCCACACCGAGGACCTGGTCCTTGTGTGCGCGCCGGAGCATCCCTTCACCAGGCGCGCGAGCGTGGCCATCGCGGAGGTCGCGACCGAGAAGCTGATCATGTTCGACCGCACCTCGAGCTACTACGAGATCGCCCAGGGCGCCTTTCTCTCCGCCGGGGTGAGCGTGCGCGGAGTCATGGAGCTCGACTCGATCGAGGCGGCCAAGAAGATGGTCGAGCGCGGTCTCGGCGTGGCCCTGCTGCCCGGCACCGCGGTGGCACGTGAGGTGGCGAACAAGACCCTGAAGGCCGTGAAGATGCACGACGCGCCCCCGATGCAGAACACGATCGTCGCCTTCCGGCGGCGCGACGCGGGCACGCCAGAAGGCATCGTGGCCGCCTTCCTGGAGCTGCTCGAAGCCAGATAGAACGCCCCACCGGGCGTTTTTGGCGCATCGATTGTTCCGATGGGCTTGATCAGATCAATTGATTGGACGTATATCGGCTTCGTTGATAGTTTCTTAGGCATGGATAGAGAAATCCGATCGCAGGAGTTGGAGTCGGAGAGCACCGCGCACGAGTGCGAGTGCCCCGAGCCGTGCAACTGCGACCACGAAAACGACTAGGAGGCATTCCTATGGATCTCGTCTCGACACCACTCCTCCCGGAGGGGTTCAAGGTGCCCGCGTCCCGCAACGAGCCGCCGAGCAAGCGCCTCCGGCGCCTGCTGGCTGAGAAGCCGTACGTCTTCGCGCCGGGCGTCTACGACTCGATGGGCGCGCAGCTGCTCATGTACCACGGCTTCGACGCCGTCTACTTCAGCGGCTACTCGTTCGCCATTGGCCACCTGGGCACCACGGACATGGACCTCTACTCGTCGGTGGAGATCGCCGACGGCGCGCGTCGCACGGTGAGCGCGCTGCGCAAGTTCCAGCTGACGATGGCTATCGGCGACCCCGAGAAGAAGGTCGCGCCCACACACCTCGAGATCCCCCCGGTGGTCGTCGACATGGACGCCGGCTATGGGAACCTGTTCAACGTCCAGCGCACGACCGAGCTGTACGTCAACGCCGGCGTGGCCGCGGCGCATCTCGAGGACCAGGTCATGCCCAAGCGCTGCGGCCACATCGCGGGCAAGGCGCTGATCGGGGCCGGCGAGTTCGTCGGCAAGCTGCGCATGATGCGCGCGGCGGCGGACGACCTCGGACACAAGGACTTCGTCATCATCGCCCGCACGGACGGCGTGTCGGCCACTGAAGCGCCCGAATCGAAGCGCGGCCTCGAGCTTGCGATCGACCGCGGTCTGCGCTACCTCGACAGCGGCGTCCCCGACCTCCTGTGGTGCGAGTTTCCCACCGCGGAGCGCGAACCTACGGAGACGTTCTGCGCCGAGATCCGCAAGCGGTTCCCCAAGGCTCGCTTCGCCTTCAACTACTCCTCGTCCTTCAAGTGGTTCAACGAGAAGGACCCGATCACGTGGGATGAGCTCGGGCTGCTTGGAGTGGGGTTCATCTTCGTCACGCTCGCCATGCAGCACGCGGCCGGCTACGGAATGTCGACGCTGCTGCGGGACCTGAAGGAGAAAAATGAAGAGGGCTACATGGAGCTGCAGCGCAAAGAATGGGCAGACGTGGCCGACATCCCGACGCGGTCCCACCACCTCTTCACGGGCGTTCCGTATCACCACCACGTCGGACGCGAGTACGGAGCGCAGCGGCTGAGCGAAAACATCGAAGACCACCTGGAGGTCTCGAAGGTCGTCTGAAGCTCTCTCCCTCTCCCCCTTGGGGAGAGGGTCGGGGTGAGGGGCCCGTAGACTCGGCGGAAAGAGCGTGCTGCTGTTTCCGTTCCGCTGGGTGTGGTGGCTGGTGTCGAGCGTCCGCCGCTCGATCGGAAAGCCGCCCGAATACGTGGTCTTCGTTCTGGAAGACGAGATGCCCACGCTGGCGGACCTGCCGCGGCCCCTCTGGCAGCGCTTCGTCTCCGGTCGGCCTCGCCTCAGCGTCCGCGAGCTCGGCGAGCGCTTCGAGGCGATCGGGCGCGACGCGCGGATCAAGGGCGTGGTGCTGCACCTCCGCCCCGCCGGCATGTCGATGGCGACTCTGCAGGACCTGCGCGAGATCGTCTTCAACCTTCGCGCCTCGGGCAAGCGCGTGGTCGCGTGGGCGACGAGCTACACGACGGGCACGTACTACCTCGCATGCGCATGCGACGAGATCCTGCTCATGCCCGCCGGGGAGATCCAGCCGCTCGGCTTCGCGAGCACCGGCGCGTTTCTCGCCGACGCCCTGGCCCGATTCGGTCTCACCGCAGACTTCATCCAGGTCTCGCCGTACAAGTCCGCGGCCGACCCGCTGACGAAGTCGCGGATGACGCCGGAGTACCGCGAGCAGGTCACCTGGCTACTCGAGTCGCAGCACGGCGAGCTGGTTCGCGCGGTCGCCGAGGCGCGAAAGCTGGACGACGCCGGCGCGCGAGAGCTCATCGACTCCTCTCCGTATGGCGACGACGTGGCGCCGGAGCAGCACGTCGTCGACCGTGTCCTCACCGAGGAGGAGCTGCCGGCGTATCTCGGCGGGAAGCTGGGCACCTGGGAGCGCGCGCAGGCAAAGATGAGGGTGCCCGCCCCGACGCTGCGCCGAGGCAGGTACGTGGCCCTGATCAGGATCGAAGGCACGATTCTCGACGGCCGCTCTGGGCGGATGCCGGTTCGACCGCCGGTCAACGTGCCGCTGGTGGGCGAGGAGCGCGCCGGCGACCTGACGGTCGTCCAGGTCGCGCGGCAGGTGGCGGCGGACAAGCGCGCCGCCGCCGCTGTGCTGTTCGTCAACTCACGCGGCGGATCGTCGACGGCAAGCGAGGCGATGCGACACGCGCTCCGTTCCGTCGCCGCGCGCAAGCCGCTGGTGGTCGTGATGGGCTCGGTGGCCGGCTCGGGCGGGTACGACGTGGCCACGCCGGGGTCCTGGATCGTGGCGCGCCCGGGGACTTTGACCGGCTCGATCGGAGTCCTGGGCGGCAAGGTCGTCACCGGACCGCTGTTCGAGAAGCTCCAGGTGAGCCGGGAGACGATCGCGTTCGGCCGCCGGGCGACCATGAACAGCGACGAGAGCCCGTACTCGGACGAGGAGCGTGACCTCGTGAAGGGCGAGATCGACCGGCTCTACCGCGCGTTCCTCGACGTCGTGGCAGCAGCGCGCAAAATGGCGCGCGAGGAGCTCGAGCCGATCGCCCAGGGCAAGGTGTGGACGGGCCGTCAGGCGCTGGAGCGCAAGCTGGTCGATGAGCTGGGCGGCGTCGAGGCAGGACTGAAGAAGGCTCGCGAGCTGGCCGGGCTGGCCGGGAGCGCGCCGCTCCGCGAGGTTCGCGGCCCGCGCCGCTTCATGCCCCCGCTCGCCGAGCCCGCGCCCGCGGGCGGTTGGCTCGGCTACGTGCTCGAAGGTCTCACGTTGTTGAATCGAGCGCCGGCACTGGCGGTGATGGAGTATCTGCCGGGCGAGCTGACCTAGAGGCCAGCGGCCTGTGGCTGGCAATGCAGCGACTGCCGGCAAAAGCGCATTTCAGCTCGCCCGCAACTCAGCGAGTGCCGGCAAATTCGCATTTCAGACCTGGGACTGAAGAAGGCTCGTGTGACCGAGCAAAATGCCGTAGGTCAGGCATTCGAACCCACTGCCACCGCCGGCGGCACCGCAGAATCTTGCGCCGGCTGCGGAACGGCCCAACGATAGACCACCGCCGCAGCCACGTGGATGAACGGCCACGCAAACCAGAGGATCGTTCCCACACGGAAGAGCATGGCTAACGTGAAAACGGCGTCGCCGGCCGGCGACCACCGATCAGTCTGGTAGACGGATTCACCGACACGGACCTGGATCGCGAAATTCCGAACCACCTGGACCTGGGCCTTCGTCGTGGTGTTCAGAACAAGCTGCTTGGTGCAATCGACGCCATCGATGCGGATGTCGCCCTGCTGCTGGCCACCGGCCCAACGCAGCATCACCGTGCACCAGCTGTTCACCTGCGGGCTCGCGCCCATGCGACCGTAGCCATCCAGTCGGGTGACGGTGCCTGGAACCCACTTCACGCAATCGGTACCAGGCTCGGTGTCTTTCGTGCAAACCGCAGACGTTTCGATCACCCGCATCCGATCCGCGGCTGCGCCGTACGTCTGCGACTGGGCGTTGCACGCGGCCGTGAATCCGATCGAAAAGAGAATCGAGGCTGCGATCGCTGGCAGCCGGAGCAGCTCTGGAATGGCACCGGTTGGCGGATAGGCCCGCCGGCCACTCGGTCCTGTGATGGAAATGACCCCGCCTGGATTCACCCCGCGGCCTCGCGGAGTCGGCTCAGAGAAGATGACCGTGCAGCCTGCCGCCTTGGTCCAGGCAGGCAGCCTCACGCGATGTGCGAGGCTCAGATTGAATCCTGGTACCACGATGCTCCTCGCGCCTGTCTGCACGATTGGCCCGGTGACCGACCAAGCGCGTCCGGTGCTGATGGCGTTGCGGATGCCTTCGACGCGGTCGCGGTAATTCAGGAACAGGGCCAGCCAGGGCAATCCGAGGAATGGGAACCCGCAGACGAAAAGAAAGAGAATCCCTCCGATGCCCCAGGCCTGCAAATTCGCGTCGCCTCCGATGAAGCCGGCGATGGTCAACAGGATGGGCAACACAAGAATCACCACGACGCCGACCCAGCTCGCGTACCAGGGCGGCTGAATGACCTGCTGGGCGAGTCCGATCGTTGCCTCGTCGAGCGCAACCGCCTCAGGTTCCGAGGGTGCAGCCTCGGGAGCCAGGTTGGGGTCCATGAACGAGGACAGCTCCTGGAGCACCTGGCCCTCGTCCGTCACGCGCGGAGGATAGCCACCAGCCGCCCAAATGCGGCCCCGATTCCGCACCTTTGGCGTCAGCCGGCGCGATTCCGCGCCTGTTCCGCCGGACAGGGTCAGGCGTCGAGCGGCGGGAACCTCCAGGGCTGTCGCTCGCGCACGACCTCGTAGGTCGCCTCGACGACGCTCTCCCGGTTCGGCTTGGTGAAGTAGTCCCCGTCCGGCCCGTACGCCGCCCGGTTCGGCGACGCGGCCAGCGTCCGCGGCGCCGCGTCGAGGTGCCACCACGCCTTCTGTTTCTCGAGGATCTGCTGGAGCATGAACGCGGACGCGCCCCCCGGCACGTCTTCGTCGATGCAGATCAAGGCGTGAGTCTTCTCCACGGAGCGGGCCAGCATCTCGTTCACGTCGAACGGGTTCAGCGTCTGCACGTCGATCACCTCGACCGACGCGCCGAGCTCGTCCAGCGCCGCCGCCGCATCGAGCGCGATCGCGCAGCACGCACCGTAGGTGACGATCGTCGCGTCGGTGCCTTCGCGCAGCACCTCGGGCATACCGAGAGGCACGGTGAACGCACCGATGTTGTCCGGCACCCGCTCCTTCAAGCGGTAGCCGTTCAGCACCTCGATCACGATCCCCGGGTTGTCGCCCCGGAACAGAGTGTTGTAGAAGCCCGCCGCCTGCGTCATGTTCCGCGGCACGCAGACGTAGATGCCCTGCAGCGCGTTCAGCACCACCGACATCGGCGAGCCTGAGTGCCAGATCCCGACCAGCCGGTGCCCCTTCGTGCGGATGACGACCGGCGCCTTCTGTCCGCCCACCGTCCGCCAGTGGAGCGTCGCCAGGTCGTCGGAGGCAGTCTCCAGCGCGTAGAGGAAGTAATCGAGGTACTGGATGTCGCAGACGGGACGCAGCCCGCGCATCGCCGAGCCGATCGCCTGGCCAAGGATTGTCGCCTCTCGGATCCCGGTGTCGGTGAGCCGCAGATCGCCGTACTTCGCCTGGAGTCCCTCGAACACCAGGTTGACGTCGCCCAGCCTGCCCACGTCCTCGCCGATGACGAAGATCCGCGGGTCGCGCGCTAGGTTGGCGTCGAAATTGCGCACCAGCACCTGGCGGCCGTCGACCGCCGGCGACTTCTCCGAGTAGATGGGCGGCACGACGGGCACTGAAAGTGGCGATTCCGCCGACCGGCTGTACAGGAACGAGTTGTAGCGGTCGTCGTTCTCACGCCGGTAGTCGGCCACGAACCTGGCCAGCTCCGTGCGCACCGGCGATTCCAGGCCTCGCAGCCGGTGCAGCGCGCGCGACGCACTCGACATGATCAGCGACCTGGTCACCTTGTGCGCCTCGTCGAGCGCGTTGGTGATCTCGCCGACCTCAGGCATGTCGATGCTGCGCAGGATCGTCACCGCCCGGTCGCGCTCGGCGCGGATCGGCGACTGGAACGCCTCCCACGCCAGGTCGCGCGCCGCCTCGACCGCCTCTTTGTCCGCCGCCTCCCAGCCCTCGAGCTGCGACTCGCTCGCCACGCCGGACTCGATGATCCAGTCGCGCATCCGCGCGACGCAGTCGTACTGGTTCTCGAACCGCAGCCGCTCCTTCGACTTGTAGCGCTCGTGGCTGCCGCTCGTCGAGTGGCCCTGCGGCTGCGTCATCTCGGTCACGTGGATGAGGGCCGGCTTCTGCTCCCGGCGCACCTTCTCGATGGCGGTCGCGTAAGTCTCGACCAGCGCCGCATAGTCCCAGCCGCGGGCGACGTAGATGTCGATGCCGGGCCGGTCGTCCGGCGTGAATCCGCGTAGGACGTCGGAGATCGACGCCTTCGTCGTCTCCGCCGAGATGGGGACTGAGATCCCGTAGCCGTCGTCCCACACCGACATCGCCATCGGCACCTGCAGCACGCCGGCGGCGTTGATCGCCTCCCAGAACAGGCCCTCCGACGTGGCGGCGTCGCCGATCGTGCCGAACGCGACCTCGTCTCCGTTGGCCGAGAAGCCGTCCTGCGCCTCCTTCAGCTGCGGGTTGAGCCGGTAAAGCTTCGAGGCGTAGGCGAGGCCGACGAGCCGCGCCATCCAGCCGGCGACGTTGGACACGTCCGCGCTCGAGTTCGGCATGTCGACGCTGCGCAGGAACGCCCCGCTGTCGTCGAGGAAGCGTGTGGCGAAGTGGTTGCCCATCTGCCGGCCGCCCGAGGCGGGTTCGGCCTCCAGGCTCGCGTTGCCGTAGAGCTGGGCGAAGAACTCGCGAACGTTGGACATCCTCGTCGCCCACATGAAGGTCTGGTCGCGGTAGTAACCGGCCCTCCAGTCACCGGCCCGGAAGACCTTGGCCATGGCGATGTTGGCGATCTCCTTGCCGTCGCCGAAGATCCCGAAGGTGGCGTTGCCGCGCAGGACCTCGGCGCGGCCGATGACGCTCGCACGGCGGCTGCTGTACGCGAGCCTGTAATCGGCGATGACGGCTTCGGCGGACAGGGTGAATCTCGAACTGCGAACCGCTTTCGCCAAGGTCGAAAACTACGTTATCAGAGGTTCAGCGAAGCGGAACCTAGGCGGAGTTGACCTTCTCCTCGGGGTGCTCGCGCCGGAGCAGCCCCGGCCGGCTGGCCTGGAGGGCCTCCTTCATGTGCATGTAGGCGCGGGCCAGCTCGCCTCGGCGCTCCAGGATCTCGGCGTAGACGCCGTGCGTCTGGAGCAGGCGCTCTCGCATGCCCATGGCCTCGAAGCCGTGGATCGCGTCCTCGAACTGGCGGTCGGCGGCGTCGTGCTCGCCGCGCTTGTCCGCGATTCGCCCGAGCCAAACGTGCGCCTCGGCCATCGTGGGCCCGTCTTCGAGCCGCTCGGCCAGCTCCAGCGCCTTTCGTGCAAGCTCGAATGCCTGGTCGGCGTCGCCCTCGAGCAGGGTGAGCTCGCACAGGCTGAGAAGAACGCGACTCCGCCCGGACTCGAGGTCCGCCTCGTCGCCCAGCTCGAGCGCGCGTTCGAGGTGCCGGCGCGCGCCGTCGAAGTCCTGCCGTCCCAGCAGGATCATGGCGAGGCTGTTCTCGGACCGCGCCAGCGACGCGCGGTCGCGAAGCACCTCGAGCAGCGCCACCGAGCGCATCGCGTAGCGCCCGGCGGTATCGACGTCGCCACCGCCGTGGTAGGCCATGCCCAGCTCGCCGTACAGGCGGGCGACCCGGCGAAGGTCGAAGACCGAGCTTCCCGCCTCGATGGCTTCCTCGTACGACGCGACCGCGCGGTCCCGATCGTGGGCGGCGACGTAGGCGGCGGCCAGGACGCCCAGGAGCCGCGCCTCCATCGACACGGGCACCGGCTTGAGGCCGCGGCAGACGGCCAGCGCCTTCTCCGCCAGGCCGACCGCCTCCTTCGACTGCGTCGCGTTCGCGAGCGTGGCCTGGGCGCCGATGCACTCGGCGAGCATCACGGCGTCGTTCACCGCCTCGAAGTGCGAGCGGGCGTCGTCGAGCATGCCCGCCGCTCTGTCGAAGTCAGACGCGCCGAGGTACGCCAGGCCGAGGTGGAAACGAATCCGGCCCAGGCGGTACGCGGAGGCGCTCCGGTCCAGCAGCGCCTTGCCGAGGGTGATCGCCTCTGCGTTGCGACCATCGGCGACCAGCCCCTCGAGCTCGATCAGCCTGACGTCGGTGTCGTCGGCCGCGCCCTGCGGTTCGGCGAGAAAGAACTCGACGGCCTTGCCGGTGCGCCGCGCGATGTGCTCGAGGGTCGGCAGGGAGGGCCGAGTGCGGCCGGTCTCGATCAGGTAGATCGCCGGGGCCGTGACGTGGCCCTTGCCAAGCTGCGCCAGGCTCAAGCCCGCCTCGAGGCGAGCCTGCTTGACAGCCCCCGCGCGGACGTTTACGCCGGGAAGACGGCGTCGCTTGGGGATCCCTCCTCCGGCAGTGGGCGCTTCAGCGCCCCCGCGGGCCACGGTGCGTCACTTTATACGAAAACCTGAAGTTTTGGCGCCATCGCGATTTGAAACGCTCTTTTCAGGTTCGCTGGTCGATTCTTTGACGAACCGAGCACATACTTAACGTTGTTAAGTTAGACTTCGAGGCGCAGGCCCGCGGTTACAGTGCTTCCCGCCGCGGCCTGCTTCTCTCAAGCCTCTCCCTGCTGAACACCCCTTCCAGGGAGGGGCTTTTGTTCGCCGTCGGGGACTACTGGGCGGCGGGATAGGTGCCGAAGAGCTTGATCTCGGCGCTCGCCTCTTCGAGGTCGCTCAGCGCCGCCTCCGCGGCGGCCGCCGACGACGCCTCCCCGTTGATCGTGAAGTCCAGGTAGAAGCGGTACTCGAAGGGCCGGCCCAGCATCGGCCGGCTGTCCAGCCGGGTCAGGTTCACGCCCCGGCGGGCGAAGCAGTCGAGCGCATGCGCCAGCGACCCCGGCCGGTGGGCGGTGACGAAGGCGATCGACCCCTTGCACCCAGACTGGGCGTTGCGCGGCCGCGTCGGGTCGCCCTTCTCCACGACCACGAATCGGGTCCGGTTCTCGGAATCGTCCTGGATCGACTCCGCCAGCACGTAAAGCGAGTAGCGAGCCGCGGCCGCCTTGCTGGCGATCGCCGCGGTTCCCGGCTGGCGCTGCTCCGCTACCGCCCTCGCGGCCCCGGCCGTGTCGTGGAATGCGACCGGGCGAATCTGGCGCGAGTGCAGGTAACGGTCGCACTGGGCCAGCGCCTGCGGATGAGAGAGCGCCCGCTCGACGGGACCCGGCCAGCCGAGGAGGCAGTGGCGCACCGGCTGGACGTGCTCGCGCACGACGCGCAGCCCGGGCTTCTCCCACAGCAGGTCCGACACCTCCTGGACGACGCCCGCGCTCGAGTTCTCGACCGGGAGCACCGCCGCGTCGACCGCGCCCATCGCCAGGGCGTCGAATGTCAGCCGGAAGGTCGCGAAGCCGACCGCCTGGGCGTCCGGAAAGACCGCCGACACCGCCTCGTCGGAGTAAGCGCCGGGCTCCCCTTGATAGGCGACCCTCACCCGAAGATAAGGTGACGCATCGCGTCCGCGACGTGGTTGTGGTCGTGCAGCTGATCGGTCACAGGAGGGTGGCCGTTGCCCTCGTGACCGTTGCTCTCCGACATCGCGGCGATCTTGCGCAGGTCCTCGTCGGTGACCTCTTTCTTCGTGTCCGCGAGCTGCAGGAACCGCTGCCAGGCCGCGTCGTCCCCGCCCTCCGCGAGCTTGATGCCCAGCCGGTCGAGCCGGTGGTGAAACGCGTGCCGGCCAGAGCGGGCGGTGAGCACGATCCTCGAGTCGGAGAGGCCGACGTCTTCGGGCTTCATGATTTCGTAGTTCAGGCGGTCCTTCAGGACGCCGTCCTGGTGGATGCCCGACGCGTGGGCGAACGCGTTCGCGCCGACCACGGCCTTGTTTGGCTGCACCGGCGTGCCGGTCAGCTCCGATACCAGCCGCGAGGTGCGCGTGATCTCGGTCGTCTCGATGCCGCACTCCAGGCCGAGCTTTGCCTGCCGCACCTTGAGCAGCATCACGATCTCCTCGAGCGACGTGTTGCCGGCGCGCTCACCGATGCCGTTGATGGTGCACTCGACCCGCCGCGCGCCCGCCTCGATCGCCGCCAGGGTGTTGGCGACGGCGAGGCCGAGATCGTTGTGGCAGTGGACCGAGAAGAGCGTTCCCTCGCTACCCCGCGCCTCTTTGATCACGCGGCCCACCAGCCCGCCGAACTCGTGCGGCAGGCAGTAGCCGGTGGTGTCGGGGATGTTGATGACGTTGGCGCCCGCCGCGATCATCGTCTCGACGGTCTCGATCAGGTAGTCGGGGTCGGCGCGACCGGCGTCTTCGGGCGAGTACTCGACCTTGTCGCACAGGAATCGCGCGTACTCGACCATCTCAGCGCCGCGCTTCAGCACCTGCTCGCGCGTCATGCCGAGCTTGCGCTGGATGTGCACGTCCGAGACCGAGAGCACGATGTGGATCTGCGGGTCCTCGGCGTCCTTGATCGCGCCCCAAACCGCGTCGATGTCCTCGCGCACGGCGCGCGCCAGCGCGGTCACCGTCCCGCCGCGGATCTCGCGGGCGATGCGCCGGCATGCCTCGAAATCGCCAGGCGAGGAGATCGGGAACCCGGCCTCGATGACGTCCACGCCCAGCCTCTCGAGCTGGCGCGCAATGCGGAGCTTGGAGTTGGCATCGAGGTGGAAGCCGGGCGACTGCTCGCCGTCGCGCAGCGTGGTGTCGAAGATGAATACGCGGTCCGGGTTTGCGTCTCTCATTTCTCTACTGGCTCCAACCACGTCATCATCGAGCGCAGCTCGCGCCCGACCTGTTCGATCTGGTGATCGGCGTCTTTGCGCCGCAGGGCCATGAACTGCTCGCGGCCGTTCGAGTTCTCGTCGAGCCACCGCTCGGCGAAGCTGCCGTCCTGGATCTCGCTCAGGACCTGGCGCATCTGCTGCCGCACGTGGTCGTCGATCACGCGCGGGCCGGAAACGTAGTCGCCGTACTCGGCGGTGTCCGAGACCGAGTAGCGCATGAAGCCGAGACCGCCGCGGTACATCAGGTCGACGATGAGCTTCAGCTCGTGCAGGACCTCGAAGTACGCGAGCTCGGGCTGGTATCCAGCCTCGACCAGCGTCTCGAAACCGGTCTTGACCAGGTTGGCCACGCCGCCGCACAGCACCGCCTGCTCGCCGAACAGGTCGGTCTCGGTCTCTTCCTTGAAGGTCGTCTCGAGGATGCCGGCGCGTCCGGCGCCCAGCGAGCGCGCATACGCGAGCGCTCGCGGCCACGCTTTGCCCGTGGCGTCCTGGTAGACCGCGATCAGCGCCGGCACTCCCTGGCCGTTGACGTACGTGCTGCGCACGAGGTGACCCGGCCCCTTGGGCGCGATCATCGCCACGTCGACGTCCTTGTTCGGCTTGATCTGCGCGAAGTGGATGGCGAAGCCGTGCGCGAACAGCAGCAGCGAGCGCGGCTGCAGGTGCTCCTCGATCGACTCGCGGAAGAGCTTGCCCTGGCCGGCGTCCGGCGTCAGGACCATCACGACCGTCGCCTCGGATACCGCCTCGGGGACCGGCACCGCGCGCAGGCCGTCCGCCTCCACGCGCTCGATCGACTTGCTGCCGGGGTACAGGCCGACCCGCACGTCCTCGCCGGAGTCGCGCAGGTTCAGCGCGTGGGCGCGGCCCTGGCTGCCGTAGCCGATGACCGCGACCGGCTCGCCGAGCTGGGGCGGGCAGTCGACCTCGTAGTGGATCTTCATCAGGCTCTCCTTAGGCTCTTTTCAAGACGACAGGGCCCGAGCGGGCCACGTCGACGATTCCGTGCCGGTGCAATTCGTCGACGAACTCGCCGACATCCTCTCGCTCACCCGAAAACTCGACGGTCGTGCCATCCGCGGCGGTCGAGATGACCTTCGCCCCGCGCTTGATCAGCGCCTCGAGCTCGGAGGCCGTGACCCTGGCCACCACGAGCTCGCGGCTGTGCACGTCGTCGCCGGTCAGGTCGACGACCTCAACCACCTCGACCAGCCGCTCGAGCTGCTTGCGCACCTGGTCCGCCTCGGCGTGGCCGTGGTCGACATGAAGCGTGATGCGGAAGCGGCCGGGCTGGCGGCTCGGTCCAACCGAAATTCCGCGGACGTGAAAACCGCGGCGGCGGATCGCGCCCGAGACCTTGGTCAGCATGTTCGGCGCGTCCTCAACCTCGACCGCCAGGACGCGAACTTTGCTGTCCTCCCCATTCATGGGGAGGTGGCGGCCGAAGGCCGACGGAGGGGCTGTACCCGATTCAGGCATCGGGCGCCTCCCAGAACTCATTCAGGCTCTTTCCAAGCGGCACGATCGGGTAGACGTTCGCCTCCGGGTCGATGCGGAAGTCGATCAGGAACGGGCCCTTCGTCTTCTCCGCCGCGTCGAACGCCGCCGCGATGTCCTCGAACCTCTCGACCCGCCGCGCGGGCATGCCGTACGCCTCGGAGAGCTTCACGAAGTCGGGCATGTGGGTCAGGTCGACCTGCGAGCGGACGCCCCCATAGAAGTCGTCCTGGAACTGGCGGACCATGCCGAGCGAGAAGTTGTTGAGGAGCACGATCTTCACGTCGAGCTGGTGCTCGACCGCGACCGACAGCTCCTGCGCGGTCATCACGAACCCGCCCTCGCCCGCGACGCACCACACGGGCAGGTCGGGGCGGGCGAACTTGGCCCCCAGCGCGGCCGGAAGCGCGAAGCCCATCGTACCCGCGCCGCCGGAGTTGATGAACAGTCCCGGCCGGTCGTAGTTCCACCACAGCGCCGCCCAGATCTGGTTCTGGCCGACGTCTGCGACCACGATCGCCTCGCTCTTCGCCCGCCGGTACATGTCGATCAGCACGTCCTGCGGCTGGAGCCGCCCGTTTGAGCGCTTGTAGCGGAGCGGATGCTCCTCGCGCCAGGCGTCGATCTGCGCCAGCCACTTGCCTCTGTCCGGTTGGATCTTGCCGACGTGCGGCGTGATCGCGGCCAGAGCCTGCTTGGCGTCGGCGACCAGCTCGATGTGAGGGCGCACGTTCTTGCCCATCTCCGAGCCGTCGATGTCGATGTGGATGAACGTTTTGACGTTCGGCGCGAACCCGGCCAGCTTGGCGGTGACACGGTCGTCGATCCGCATCCCGACCATCATCAGGACGTCGGAGTTCTGCACCGCCTTGATGTTCCAGCCGGTGCCCATGAAGCCGGTCATGTGCAGCGACAGCGGATGCTTGACCGGGAACGCGCCGATGCCCAGGAGCGTCGTGCCCACCGGCACCGCCGCGGTCTCGGCCAGCTCCTGGAGCTGCGACTCGGCGTGGCTGAGGATCACGCCGTGGCCGGCCAGGATCACAGGCCGCTCCGCCTCGCTCAGCGCGCGCGCGGCGCGTGCCGCCCCGTCGAGGTCGACATGACCGTTGAGCTTGTAGCCGGGGATTTGAAAGAAGTCCGCCCTGCGCGCGGCCGGCGGCCGCTCGGGGGACACGCGCTCGGCATCGGCCTGCTGCACGTCCTTGCAGATGTCGATCAGCACCGGCCCGGGACGCCCGGTGGTGGCGATGTGGAAGGCCTCGTGGATGACCCGTGGAAGCTGGTCGATCTTCGTCACCTGGTAGCTGTGCTTGGTCACCGAGGAAGTCGCGCCGATGACGTCCGACTCCTGGAAGGCGTCGCGACCGACCTGGGTGCTGACCACCTGTCCGGTGATCGCGACCATTGGCACCGAGTCCATGTACGCGGTGCACAGGCCTGTGACCAGGTTCAGCGCGCCCGGACCCGAGGTGGCGAAGACCACGCCCGGCCTGCCGCAGGCGCGCGCGTAGCCGTCGGCCATGTGAGCGGCGCCCTGCTCGTGGCGGACCAGGATGTGCTTGAGCTTCGGGTGCTCGCGCAGGTGCTGGTAGATGGGCAGGTTGGCTCCGCCTGGGTAGCCGAAGATGTACTCGACTCCCTCGCGCTCCAGCGCCTCCAGGATCATGTCGGCTCCGGTCATCTGGTCTGGCGGGCTCCTTTTAATGCTCCGAAAATGAAGAAGCCCCCGCCTTTCGGTCGGGGGCTTTTGCGATCTATCCGGCGGTTCCTAGGTCGCGCGTGCCCCCGAGCGAATGCCAATAAGGCCCAGAAGGCCAACAAGTACGAGGCCGAGCACGCGGGACTGCGTCATGAGGGTGTTGATCTTAACGAGCGACCTGCCCGTTCGGGTTGTGGCCAGGACACAAATTTCCCCGCCGTTCGCTACGTAAAGTTGTCGTTCCCGATGCCCGACCCGCCGAGGACGCTTGCTCAGAAGCTGTGGGACGCGCACGTCGTCCGATCGGCAGCCGGCGAGCCGGACCTGCTCTTCGTCGACCTCCACCTCGTCCACGAGGTCACCTCGCCCCAGGCGTTCGAGGGGCTGCGCATCGCGGGCCGCCACGTCCGCCGGCCCGACCTGACCGTCGCCACCATGGACCACAACGTGCCGACACGAGGAGGCGTTCGGGCCGCGGACGAGCTCTCGCGGAAGCAGATGGAAGTGCTGGCCGAGAACTGTCGCGCCGAAGGCATCCCCCTCCACAAGATCGGCAGCCTGCGCCAGGGCATCGTCCACGTCATCGGCCCGGAGCTGGGGCTGACGCAGCCCGGGATGCTGATCGTCTGCGGCGATTCGCACACCTCCACCCATGGCGCCTTCGGCGCCCTGGCGTTTGGGATCGGCACCTCGGAGGTCGAGGTGGTGCTGGCGACTCAATGCTTGCCCCAGAAGCGGCAGGGCGACCTGGCGGTCAACGTCTCGGGCGACCTGCCGATCGGCGTGACCGCCAAGGACATCGTGCTGGGGCTGATCGGCCGCACGGGCACCTCCGCCGGGCAGGGCCACCTGGTCGAATACCGCGGCCCGACCATTCGCGGCCTGTCGATGGAAGGCCGGATGACGATCTGCAACATGTCGATCGAGTGGGGCGCCAAGGCAGGCATGGTCGCGCCGGACGACACCACCTTCGAGTACGTCGAGGGCAAGCCGCACGCGCCGAAAGGCGAGGCGTGGGCGAAGGCGCTGGACCACTGGCGCTCACTGCGCTCCGACGAGCTGGCGCCGTTCGATGGCCAGATCGACGTCGACGCGTCCGCCCTGGAGCCGCACGTCACCTGGGGCACTACACCTGCGCAGGTGGTGCCGGTCACCGGCCGCGTGCCTTCGCCCCGGTCCGAGACCGACGAGCGCGCGCTGCGCTACATGGACCTGAAGCCCGGCCTGGCTTTGGCGGACATCGCCATCGACCGCGTGTTCATCGGCTCATGCACCAACGCCCGGCTCGAGGACCTGCGCGCCGCCGCGAGCGTGATCCACGGCCGGCGCGTCCATCCGAAGGTCCGGGCGATGGTGGTGCCGGGATCGACCTCGGTCAAGCTCGCGGCCGAGAAGGAAGGCCTCGACGCGGTCTTCAAAGCCGCCGGGTTTGAGTGGCGGAACGCCGGATGCTCGATGTGCCTGGGCATGAACCCGGACATACTTGCCCCCGGCGAGCGCTGCGCCTCGACCTCGAACCGCAACTTCGAGGGGCGGCAGGGCACAGGGGGGCGGACGCACCTGATGTCGCCACCCATGGCCGCGGCGGCAGCGATCACCGGCCACCTGGTCGACGTCCGGGAGCTCATCTAGATGCGGGAACCCGTGCGTCGAGTCGCGGGCCGCATGGCGCCGCTCGACCTGGCCGACGTCGACACCGACCAGATCATCCCCAAGCAGTTCCTCAAGCGCATCGAGCGAACGGGCTACGGCCCCTTCCTTTTCTATGACTGGCGCGCGCGGGGCGATTTCGTCCTCGACCGCCCGGAGTACGCGGGCGCGTCGGTGCTGGTCGCCGGCGCCAACTTCGGCTGCGGGTCTTCGCGGGAGCACGCGCCGTGGGCGCTCCGTGACTTCGGCTTCAAGGCGATCATCGCCCCGAGCTTCGCCGACATCTTCCGCGCCAACTGCTACAAGACGGGCCTGCTGGCCGTGACCCTGCCCGACTCCCAGGTCCGGCACCTGGTCGACCTCGTGACTGAGGACCCGAACGCCGAGGTCGTCATTGACCTCGAGCGGCAGGTCGTGCGTGGGAATGGATTCGAGTACCGGTTCGAGATCGACCCGTTCGCCCGCGAGATGCTGCTCGGAGGCCTCGACGACATCTCGCTGATCGAGCGTCGAGAGGGCGAGATCAGCGCCTACGAGAAGACGCGCGCGGAGTGGTTGCCCTCGTTGCCCGCCTCGCCCACCGTCAGCTGAGCGCGAAGGTCGTATTCGCCACCGTCTCGTAAACGTTGCTCGCGCCCACGTCCCGGACGTCGACCTCGATCCTGTAAGTGCCCCTGGGCTTGCCGGACGTCGTCCACGAGAACGTGGCGCTTGGACTGTAGTCCTGCACGATCGTCCACGGTCCGCCGGGCGCGCTCACCCAGAAGCGGTACTGCGGCGTGCCCAGGCACGTGGCACTGCCGGTAAAGACGATGGTCGTGCCCGCCGGCTGCGGACTGACTTGATCGGCGCTGATCGTCGCGCCGGTACACCCCGAGATCGTGTACGTGGTGTTGTAGACGACGTCATAGACGGCCGTGGATCCGAGCGATCGCACGTCGACCTCAAACCTGTACGTGCCGGGAACACCGCCACCACGCCACTGGTAGGTGTTCGCCGTCGAGTAGTCGCGCACCATGCTCCATCGAGAGCCTGGATCGAACTCCCAGAAGCGGTACTGCGCTGCCGAGCAGCCGGTCGCGGCGCCTGTGAACGTGACCGCCACTCCAGTTCCCGTAGGACTCGCCGGGTTCCCCGACATCAACGCACCGGTGCATGGAGGAAGCGCCGTGATGGCGAACGAGAGATTCGCGACCGAGTCATAAACCGCCGACGATCCATGACTGCGTACGTCGACCTCGACGCCCCACGTTCCGGCCACGGTGCCACCGCTCCACGCGTAGATCGAGCTCGGGCTGTAGTCCTGCACGATCGCCCAGCTGCCTCCCGGCGGCCGCAGCCAGAATCTGTACTCGGGATTCGCGCACAGGCTAGTCGCACCCGTGAAAGAAATTGCGGTGCCCGCCGCCTGCGGGCTGCTCTGGTTCGCAGTAAGGGTCGGCTTGGCGCACGGCGGCGTTAAGTCGTAGGTCGTGTTTGCGACCGTCTCGTAGACGGCCACCGCACCCACGTCGCGAACGTCGACCTCCAGGTTGTAGGTGCCACTCGGTTTCGACGTCGTGTCCCAGACGTACGTCGACGTCGAACTGTAGTCGCGGACGATGCCCCACTTGCCGCCCGGAGGCCGCACCCAGAACCGGTACTCCGGCGTGCCCGAGCATGTGGCCGCCCCCGTGATGGTCACGTGAACATATGGCGCCTGGGGCGACGCCGGGCTCGTCGCGATCGTCGCCGCGCTACACCCAATGAGGTCAAACGGGCTATAGGCGACGGCGTCATAAGGGACGATCGTCCGACTGGCGTCGCGGACGTCGACCTCGATGCGGTATGCGCCTGGGTCGCCTGACGCCTTCCACGCAAACGTCGAGACAGAGCTGTAGTCCCGCGCGAGACGCCAACTGGCACCAGGTGGCTGGACCCAGAAGCGGTAGGTGGGACTTGGGCAGGTGGACGAGGTCGCTGTGAAATCGATGGTCGCGCCCGTGGCCTGAGGCGATGCAACGTTTGGCGTGAGAGTCGGTGCGGTGCAAGCGTCGTGGGTCAGGATGTAGTCGACGTCGGCCGCGGTTTCGTAGGCGGCGGTGGAACCAACGTTCTTGGCTTCGACCTCCAAGCCATACACGCCGGTGGCGAGGCTCGCAGTGTTCCAGGTGTATGCGGTGGCCGACCCGAACGGCTGGACCGCGGTCCAAACGCCGCCGGGAGGTCGGATGAGGAACTCGTACTCGCCGGTTCCGGTACAGGTTGCCGTCCCGGTCAGCGTGATCGAGGCGCCGGTGACCTGCGGGGAGGCCACGCTCGTCGAGATCGCCGCGGCAGAGCACGCGGTCACCGTGAATTCCAGGTTCGCCGCGACGTAACTGCTGGGCGACGCGTTCAATGACATGGCATCGACCTCGAAACCGTAGTCACCGCCTGGGTTCTGGGCGCTCCAGTCGACGCCGACCGAGCTGCTGTAGTCCTGGAGGATTTTCCACGGCGCGCCTGGCGGCCGCACCCAGAACCTGAACAGGCTTTGTCCGGAGCAGGTCGCGCCGGCGGCAAGGTGCACCTGCGTGCCAGTCGGCTCCGGTGAGGACTTGTCCGTTGTGAGAGTGGTGTTGATGCAGGAGGTCAGCGAATGAGTGACCTGTACGTAACTCTCATAAGGCACGCTCGTGCCCTGCGTCCGCACGTCGACTTCGAGCCGGTAGTCGCCCAGAGCGAGACCAGTGGTGTTCCAGATGAAGTTGGGCGAGCTCCCATAGTCCTGCGCGATCGTCCAGTGTCCGCCCGGCGCCTGGGTCCAGAATCGATACTCCGGTGTGCCCTGGCAGGTGACCGTCGCCGCGAACGTGATGCGGGTGCCCCCCAGCGCAGGCGACGGGTGGTCGGGGGTCAGTGTCGGCGTGACGCAGCGGGCCAGGGTCATCATCATCTGCGCCGCGGTGTCGTGGTCGACCCTGGAGCCCACGTTCCGCGAATCGGCTTCCGCGATGTAGTTGCCGAGCGGCTTGCCCGTGGTATCCCAGGCGAAGGTCGATGTTTGGCTGTAAGCCTGCGTCATCGTCCACGGCCCGCCTTGCGGCTCGGTCCAGAAGCGGAACTCAGGAGTCCCGGCGCACAGGGCTGTCGCGCTGAAAGTGACCACCGTGCCCGGGATCTGCGGCGTCGCGTGGTCGGCCGCGATCGTTCCATTTGAGCATTGACCGAATTTATGGAGGAGCAGGCTCCACAGCTCCGGCGCGCCGCCGCCATAGCTGAGCGTCCAGATCCCCGCCCCACGCAGGCCGTCCTTGATGATCAGGTCGTATTTGTTCGACAGCGACGTGGGATCGTCGAAGTAAAGCTCGCGCGTGCAGTTGGCGGTGGAGCTTGTGAATGTGTCCCATCGTGTCGAACCCGCGCTGTCGACCGAGTCGCGGTGGATGTGGTAGTCGCTGTTGGCGGAGTAGCCGTTTTCGGTTGACGCGTCCAGATAGCCGTCGGCGGCGGCGCTCCCGCTCGCCAGCGCGTTGGGCGGCGCGTTGCTCGGCGTGTGGCCGCTGACGCACACCTTGCGGCCGTAATAAGGGATGCCCATGATCACCTTCGAGCCGGGGACGACGGCGCGGTACTCGGATGACGCGCGGCCGTCGTTGAAAAGGTAGGTGCTCAACGGCGCGGTGGGACCGATGCAGAAGCTCGCGCAGTTGAGCGGCGCGGCGTAGGCGTTCGAGTACTCCATGTCGTAGGCCATGACGAAGAAGGCATCGACGTAGCTCGCGAGCGAGGAGATGTCGAAGAACCCGTAGTACGTCGTGCCGCTGCGGTACCCCGCCGACCCCGAATAGGTGTCGACGGTCAGATAAGAACCCGACGGTAGGGCGGCGCGAAGGCTCTTGATGAAACCCGTGAACATCGTCTGCGACGACTCGGTCGTACCGCTGCTGCCGATCTTGCACGACGTGTTGTTGCTCTCGTAGTCGACGTTGACCCCGTCGGCGTGCTTCGCCACGACCTGGGCGACCGTCTGCGAGATCGTCGTCGACGTGTACTGCAGCGCCGAGCACATGTTGGGGGTGCCGGCGCTCGAGTCCTGCATGATGATCGTCAGGACGACCTTCGTCCCGTTCGCGTGCGCGGTGCTGATCAGGCTGGGGACGGGACCGCTCGGATCGTTCCAGGTGGTCATTCCCGAGTCGTTGACGAGCGCCCCGTTCCACGCCACGTGCAGACCGAAGTACGCCACGGTGGAGAGAAGGCTGAAGTTCCAGCTCGGATAGCCGACCGTGGGGTCGCCGATGCTGCTTGCGTACGCGAAGCCGAAGACCTCGCGGAACACGCGTGGGTTGGTCACGCCTCTGGCGATCGGAACGGAGGCCGGAGCTTTGAACGCATGCATCGGGGCGGAGGCTTCGTACTGAGAGGCTTCGGCCATGACGGGCGGCCCCATCTCGTTTTGCATGGCCGCCAGCTGCATCGAATCGACAGTGGCCGGTGAAGTGGCGGGCGCAGCGGATGCGGGCGCAACGGAAACCGGCGCCGCGACGCCGACCACGAAAGCGAAGACGAAGACCCGCAGCTTGAGCCAGGACATGGTGCGTGGGCTAGCGCACTCTAGTGATCGCGGACGGGGTTCGTCAACCTAACCGATTAAGGTTCGTTAAGGGCGGAGTATCGCTCCCTCGGAAGCCGACGTGACAAGAGCTGCGTACCTCGCGAGCACGCCCTTCCTGTAATTGGGCTCGGGCGGGGACCACGAGCTCATGCGTCCCGCGATGTCGACGCCTTCGACGCCAAGCGCGCGACTCTCGACGTCGATCGTGATCAGGTCGCCGTCACGGAGCGCGGCCAGCGGGCCGCCGGCGGCGGCTTCGGGCGCGACGTGGCCGATCATCAAGCCCTGCGTCGCCCCGGAAAAACGTCCGTCGGTCACCATCGCGACGCTGTCGCCGAGACCTTCGCCGACGATGGCCGCGGTGACCTGCAGCATCTCGCGCATCCCGGGCCCGCCGCGGGGTCCCTCGTACCGAATCACGACCGTGTCCCCGGGTTGGATCTTTCCGCCCGTGACCGCCGCGAACGCGTCTTCCTCGCGGTTGAACACCCGCGCTGGGCCGCGGTGCGAGGTCGGCGTGTGTTGGGTGATCTTCACGACCGATCCCTCGGGCGCGAGATTCCCGCGCAGGACTACGAGGCCGCCCTCGTAGCGCAGCGGCCGGCTGAGGGGAGCCACCACCTCCTGTCCCGGCGTCTCGTGCACCGACTCGATCTCCTCGCCTAGCGTCCGGCCGGTCACTGTGATCGCGTCGCCGTCGATAAAACCGCCTTCGAGAAGACGCTGCGTCAGCAGCGCGATGCCGCCGGCGCGGTGGAGCTCGACGGCGGCGAAACGGCCGCCCGGCTTCAGGTCGCACAGCAGCGGCGTGCGCCGGCTGATGCGATCGATGTCGTCGATATCCAGCTCCACGCCGACCTCACGCGAAAGCGCCAGCAGGTGCAGGACGGCGTTGGTCGAGCCGCCGCTGGCGGCGACGGCCGCGATCGCGTTGTCGAAGGCGCGGCGGGTCAGCACCTGTGACGGGCGCAGGTCGCGCTCCAGGACGTTCATCGCGAGGTCGCCGACGCGAAGCGCCGCCGTCCGCTTTTCGGGATCGGTGGCGGGGATGGAGTTGAAGCCGACCGGCGAGAGGCCGATCACCTCCATGACCATCGACATCGTGTTGGCCGTGTACTGGCCGCCGCACGCGCCGGCGCCAGGGCACGCGACGAGCTCGAGCTCGGCCAGGTCGGCGTCGCTGATCTTTCCCGCCGCCGCCGCGCCGATCGCCTCGTAGACCTCGCCGACCGCCACCTGCCGGCCGCGCCAGCTGCCCGGCATGATCGAACCGCCGTACAGGACCATGCCCGGGCGGTCGAGGCGGGCGAGAGCCATGGCCGAAGCCGGAATCGTCTTGTCGCAGGCGCACAGGCAGACCAGCGCGTCGAACATGTGGCCTCGCGCCACGAGCTCGATCGAGTCGGCGATGACCTCGCGGCTGACGAGCGAGGTCTTCATGCCCTCGGTGCCCATCGTGATGCCGTCGGAGATGGCGATGGTGTTGAACTCCATCGGGTTCGCGCCCGCGCCGCGGATGCCCACCTTGACCGGGTCGGCGAGCTCGCGCAGACCGAAGTTGCACGGCATCGTCTCAAGCCAGCAGTTGGACACGCCGATGAACGGCTTTTCGATGTCTTGCGCGGTCAGCCCGATGGCGTGGAGGAAGGAGCGCGCGGCGGCTCGGTCGCGGCCCCTGTACAGCGTCGCGCTGAGCAGCTCACGCTTTTTTGATTCGTGCATTCGACCGATATGATGCCTTGCGGCTGCAGAGGACGATAGCCCTCTCCCCGAGCACGTTCGCCGCGGTGGCGGTGGTGGCGCGAAAAGGAACGACCAGAGAACCGGGCATTCAGCGTTAGGAGGGATACGTGAGGAAGACGGGGGTTCTGGCGGCGGTGTCGCTCGCCCTGCTCAGCATCGGCGCGTCCGGCGCACCGACCGTGGGCGCGAAGAGCCATTCGGCGAGCCCGGTCCCGCGCACCGCGGTCGTCCCGAACGGCGCGTGGACGGTGTACCACCACGACGACGCGCACACCGGCTTCGATTCGACTCAACCCACCGCTTCCGGGGCGACGACCGGCTGGGTTTCGGCGATCCTCGACCAGAACGTTTACGCCGAGCCGCTCGTGTTCCAGGGCATCGTCTACGTGGCCACGCTGAACAACACCGTCTACGCGCTCAACCAGGCGGACGGCACGACGATCTGGTCCAAGAACCTGGGCTTGCCGGAGACAAGCGGATGGCTCTGCGGGAACGTCTCACCGCAGGGCATCCTCGGCACGCCGGTCATCGACACGAGCGCTAATCGGATCTACGTCGCCGCGTTCATGGGCACAGACGTCTTCACCGTCTTCGGCCTCGACCTTGCCAACAGCGGCAACATCGTCCTTCAGACCGACCTACCGACATACGGCGGGGCGCTGGACTGGAAGATCCAGCAGGAGCGGGGCGCGCTCGGCCTGAGGAACGGCTACGTCTACGTGCCGATGGGCGGCCGGGACGGCGACTGCAACGACGGCAGCATCATCTACCAGGGCTGGGTGTATGCCATCCCGACGAGCGGGACCGGCACGATCTACCACTGGAACTCGGGCGGGCCGGGTGAGGCGTCCATCTGGGCGCCGGGTGGCGTCGTGGTCGACGACTCGACCGGCAGGGTTTTCGCGGCAACCGGCCAGGGCGGCTGCCCCAGCTCTTATACCGACTACAACGACGCCGTCATCCGGCTGTCGCCAACGGTCGTCCTCGAGGACTACTTCGCGCCCTTCGACTGGCACACGCTGAGCTGCAATGACACGGACGTCGGCTCGGCCAGCCCGGTACTGATCAGCCCCACCCTCGCATTCCAGGCCGGTAAGCCGGGCCAGGGGTACCTGGTCAACCCGCAGTCGCTCGGCGGCATCGACGGCCAGCTCTATCCGGCCAAGAACACGAACGTCCCGCTCTGCCTCGGCAACTCGGGGGCGGCGAACTACGGGGCCTACGCCTACGCGGCGCCGTACGTCTACCTCGAGTGTGAGGGCAGCGGCATCACCGGGCTCAAGATCAACACCTCGACGCCTTCCTTCAGCGCCTGCGACGCGACCTGCGGGAGCCCGTCGTGGAACGCAGGCTCCGGCACGTACGGTTCGCCGATCGTCGCCGGCGGCATCGTCTGGGCGGTGAACACCGGCGGGGCCGGCCTGACCGGCTTCGACGCGGCCACCGGCGGCGTCGTCTTCCAGAGCGCGGCATTCGCCTCGCGTCGTTTTTCGACACCGACCGAGGCCGGAGGCCAGATCTTCGTCGGCTCCGGCAACGTGATCCGCGAGTTCAACATGATCCCGGCCTGCACCGGCGCAGCGCTCGCGACCGCGCCCTCGTCACCGCAAACGGCTGGTACGCCCGTGATGCTGACCGGAAGCGTCATCAACTGCGCCAACCCTCTCTACCGTTTCTGGGTCAGGCCCCCGGGTGGCGTCTGGGGCATCGTGCGCGACTACAACTCCAGTCCAACCTTCAACTGGACGTCTGACTCCGCGCAGGGCGTTTACCACCTCGAGGTCGACGTGAAGGATGCAAGCTCGACCGCGGCCTACGACTCGGTGGCGAACATCACGTACACGATCACCGGTCTCTGCACGTCGGTCACGCTCGTTCCCAGCCCGGCATCACCTCAAACCGCTGCCAGCCCGATCACATGGACCGGCACCGCTGCCGGATGCCCCAACCCGCGGTACCGGTTCTGGGAGCTCGACCCGGGACGGCGCTGGAGCATGGTCCAGGACTACAGCCCGAGCAATACGTACAGCTGGCACTCGCCCGCCATCGCCGGCAACTACGAGTTCGAGGTCGACGTCCGCGACGCCACGGAGTCGACGGTGTACGACGTGGTCAACAATCAGCCCTACGTCCTCACGTCGGCGCCGCCTTGCACCGCGGCCACGCTTTCGGTGAGCCCGCCTTCGCCCGGGGCCACCGGAGCGGCGGTGACCATGACCAGCGGCAGCTCGACCTGCCCCAACCCGCGCTACCGCTTCTGGGTCAGCGACCCCGGCTCCCGCTGGTCGATGGTCCAGGACTACAGCGCCGCCAACACCCACGTCTGGGCCCAGACCTTCTGGCCCGGCGTCTACCGCATGGAGGTCGACGTCCGCGACGCCT